>JGI24651J20071_1000011_pt1 | contig 67258 bp, 57 predicted proteins | sample MalvirmetagMSP91_FD_20071 | JGI IMG/M metagenome (IMG submission 20071)
GGGTCCCAGCTAATGAGTAATGAACTACCGCCACTTCCAGAGGGTTTTGTTTTAGATAAGCCAGAACAGTCGGTGCAAGATATTCCGCCTCCGCCTGAAGGTTTTGTGATTGACGGTCAAGAAGCCCCGCTATCTCAGCGCATAGAGATTCCAACACAAGACAATCCTCAAGGTGTTGATAGCACCATCGGTAAACAAACGAGAACACCCCAACCCCAAAGTACGTGGGGGCAGTTCAAAGAATCGATGTCTAATTTTGGTGAAGATGCCGTTGATACCGCTAATTCTGGTTTGCGTGGCGTATATCGTGGCGCGGCTAATCTAGCGGGCATGCCGGTAGACTTGATTGGCAAGCCCGCAGCGGTAGCGATGGGTTTAGAAGATCCAAACGCGGTTCCTGTAGGCGGCTCTCAGTGGTTAAAACAGAATTTAGATAAAGCGCCAACCGAACCAGGTGTTACTGTGGGCGATTTAGCGCCGAAAAACACCCAGCAAGCTATTGCAGGACGTATTGGTGAGGAGATCGGAACGACATTAATACCAACGGCCGCCATGCTTAAAAATGCGGATAGAATGTCTAATTCAGCGAATACCGTCGCTCAGCAAGTGGGTCGTGCCGCACAAAACCCGAAAAGCTTTATTGCGACGGATGTTGCAAGTGCGGGCGGTTCGGGCTTGGGGGCTGGGATCGCACAACAAGTCGATCCAAATGATACCGGCTCAGAATTAACCGGTCAGATGATTGGCGCATTCACTCCCGCAGCAACGGCGGACATGATTCGACGCACGTTAGTTGGTGGCGAAGCTAAACGCCAAGCCGCACGAAACACGATTGACGACTTCGAAACGGCTGGAACATCACCAACGCTTGCAGAAGCTACGGGGCGACAAGGCCAAGCGACCGTTGAAAGAGGGTTGGAAGCGCTTCCTTTTGCTAATAAAGTGATTTCTCGGAAATACGAGCAAACACAAGAAGCTATCGGCAACAAGATTGATAATATTGCTCAATCGTTGTCGAAAGAGCCATCCGCAGAAAGTGCGGGGCGGGCTATTGAGCGCGGGTTAGTTGGCAAGGGCGGGTTTACTGATCGCGTTAAAAGCCGAGCGAACGTGCTGTTTAATAAAATTGATGATCACATTCCACCAGAAAACCCAGTTGGCGTTTCCAATACGCAAAGTTTAATTAACGACATCGTGAAGCCCATCCAAGGCGCTGAGAATCTATCTGAAACCACGCTATTGTCTAACTCAACCCTTAAATCGGTTGCGCAAGCCTTGAATCAAGACGCGGTTAATGGACAACTACCCTACGCAGCATTAAAGCGTTTACGCAGTGAAATCGGCGGCAAGATAGCGAATGCCACAATCTTTGACGATGTATCAAAAGGTGATTTAAAACGCCTGTACGGTGCTCTGTCTGAAGATATGAAGCAAGCCGCTGTCGAAGCGGGACCACAAGCCCAACAAGCCTACGAGCGCGCCAATCGTTTTTATAAAGCCTCTATCAAACGCATTGAAGATGATTTAAAGCCTATTATGGGCAAGCTTGAGCGTAAAGGTTACACGCCAGAAGATGTGTTTAAAGTGGCTGTTCGTGGCTCTAACGAAGGCGCCTTTAGGTTACTTCAACTTAAAAAATCGTTGAATTCTGATGAATGGTCTGAAGTCTCAGCTGGGCTGCTTCAGCGTATAGGTAAAGCGATCAACTCGAAGCAAGACGAAACAGGTGAGTTATTCAGCACCGAAACATTCTTAACTAACTGGAATAAGCTTAATGATAAAGCCAAAAAGTCCTTATTTAACGGAACCAAGTACCAGGGGCTAAAGGATGATTTAGACAAGATAGCTAAAGCATCAGCAAGAATTCGAGCCAAAAATGAAGCGCTTAGAAATCCATCTGGTACCGCAGGGGCCTTGGTTAATATGATAGCCGTTCCTACGGTTGTTGGCTCTTGGAGCATTGATCCACTGATAGGAAAGCTTGCTGTAGCAGGGTCAACCGCTGGATATTCTTCATCAAAGCTAATGACGAGCCCTAAGTTTGTAAAGTGGTTATCGAAGTCAACAGAAATTCCACCACAACGGGCAGCGAGTTACGTTGCTCGATTAGCGAATACGATTAGTGAGGATGATCCAGAGTACAATGAGGCAGTAAAAGCTTATATTGAATCATTAGAACTTTAAGCGTTTGCAAAGCCCCAAAAAATAAAGATAAAAAGCGATACCAAAGGGGCTATAAATAAAAAACCTACAGCTATAGCTGGAAGGCCATAAGAGTTCATAAAACTCAGAAAACCACCCTCGAAAAGAACATCCCAGAAGGTTTCAGGGTAATCAGAATCGGTTTTATCCATAACTTTGTCAATTTAGACGAATATTTAACCAAAATAGCACATTTTAACTAAAGGTCGCAATAGCGGCCTTTTTTATTGGAGCATCAATAATGGCAACAATTGCACCGGTAACCAGGCAGCGCTTCTTTGATGAAAGTGGAGAACCCCTTTCAGGTGGCAAAATTTATACGTATGAAGCAGGAACAACAACGCTTAAGGCAACGTATAAAGACGAAGATAACATTGTGCCGCATACCAACCCTATCATCCTTGACTCAGAGGGTTATGCCCCAGATAAGATATATCTTAACGGTAGTTATAAAATTGTTTATTTCGATCAAAGTGACGTTTTAAGTCACGAAGATGATAACGTAAGCAGTGACAACCTAGAAACAACCGCTGAAAAAGTCTCATTCACCCAAGATTCCGTAAACGCTCCGATAATCGTTGACGCTAACGCTATTTTTAGGCGAAAGCTGCATATCATGGACTTTGTGCCAAAATCACAGTGGTCGAGTATTGAAAATCAAGATACAGCCTCCCAAGATCCCGCAACTGTAACCGCTGGCGTTCTTAATGCTTTGCGTGAAATGAAGGCTCGAAAGACTGAGTTAGACTGCGGTTACGGTCGATTTTTAGTTGAGGGCATGGCCTTGTCGGCTGCCACTGACTGCTTGATTTATGGTGGTGAGTTCCAGCTTGATTATCAGGCGTATGGTGCGAACACGCACATTTTCGATCTCCAAAACTCTTGCAGCGACGTCTTTTTTGACAAAATTCATTTTATAGGGACGAGTGACTCAAGCGCAACCTATGATGCCACCAATCGCTATGGGGGCATCGAGGTTAATGATTCAGCTCACGTTGTTATTGAGCGAAGTAAATTCTCTAAATTCACCTCTTATGGGGCGTTCGGGAAAAACCTCACAGGCGGCACTTTTACCGAAGGCTTGCTGATTGATCGATGTCGATTTTTAGACTTCCCTTATGACTCTGGAACGCCATTTCAAGCTGGTGTTATTCTTGGGGATGACGGGGAATATACAACAGTAACTAACTGCCGATTCTATAGAGTGCCTAGTGCAGCAAGGTTTACCGATGGAGCCAACAGCATTTTCTCGCACAATATAGCAATGGACTTGAATGGAGGTTACGGCACAGATAGAGCTGCTTTTTATTCTGAGCAGGGGACTAATAGTGGAAAGCTGCAGGTAACTCACAACAAATTTAATCATATTGAAACTGGTCAGATTGTCGTGTTTATGAAAAATGACCCTACCAAACCGCAAAATATACAAATTTTAGAATCTAACGAACTGCTGGTGAACGGCTCCGTTACTCATAGTCAGCAAGTTGTGATGAATGATTGCCCTAACGCAAAAGTGCTGAATAACAATATCCGCCCAAACAATGTAGTTGCTGGCGAACAGTGTTTAAGGCTGAATGACTGCGATGGCGCAACCGTTGAAACTAACCATTTTGACGGGGGTGATTACTCGATCACTATCGACAATGGCACAGTCAACCTTGGCCACAACACTTACAACTCACCAGCAACCGGGAAGATCAATCTGCGAGGAACAGGTGCATTTAAGGTTACGACCGGGCGCTCTTACTCCATTAGGGTGTCTGGCTCAGGTAGCGCTGGAACACCAAACGATAAAGCTTGGACGTCCAGCAAAATTGCTACTGGCCACTACCAGGTCACTCACAATATCGGTGATACAAATTATTCAGCGAGTGTCGAGATTGATAATTCATCAACCGCACTACTCAGAACTTCGGTTGTGAGAAGCGCAAATACAATTGATGTCTACATAGCGGACTCAGCAGGAACGCTGACGGACTCAGCGCACCTTGTTAATGTTACGGTTGGCGTTAACAACGAGTATGCGCTTTAACACCTAAAATCGGGCGTACTCTCAGACTTTAGGGTTTGAGATACGTCTGTACCATTTAGGTAGTAAACCAAGTTGTCGGCAATGTTAACTCCTAGTCGGTTGTAGGCATCTTGCGAGTAATGGATATTGTCACTCATAGCGCCTTCACTCATAAAGTAGACAGGTAAGTTAGATATAGGTTTTTCAGACTTGTTTATTTGTTTGTTGCCAAGTATGTAACCATGCCTCTTTTGCTCGCAGGTGTGTTTGACGCTATAGCCAACACGCACCACATAGAACTCAGCTAGGTTGTGCAAAGATCTAAATTCAGCTTTGATTGTCTCAAGGTCTGCAAAATAACTATCCAGATCAGTTTGATTGCTTGTGTCTGACTCGCCTTGCAACCACACCATTGAAACGGACTTAATCTCGTACTGATTATGGTTTTCGTAATGGTTAATAGACTCCATAATCCAATTGAACGCCACACTTCCATCATCACCAGATGGAGTTAGGCTTGATATTTTTTTACCATCCACGCCCACGTTGACGATAACAACTTTTTCTCCTGTTAACTCATGGAAGCGGATTGCAAAAGCACTCCATGCGCTGCCCTCATTCAAAGAGTCCTGCCTTGTTGGTTCCGCTAGGTGTTCAGCGGTTTTACTGTTTGCTCGCCACTCATAGCCCCAGCTTTGTGGAACGCCAGGTGCGTTTTGAATGTCTTTAGCGCGACCAGCGGAGTTCGACTGACCGTAAGATACAAGAATATGGATAGCCTCTTTCTTCTGTGGTGGGGGTGTTTCTTTTTTTGGCTCTGGCGAACTTCCACCTTTGCAGGCAATCAAAAAAACACTTATTAAAATAATTCCAAATTTCATATTAATACTCCTTGATAGGTATTCCAAAACTACGTCGTAAGCTATTGATGCATATAGTGCGACACATGCATTTTAAGACAACCAAGCAAAAGTGTAAAACGTTATTAAAAACAACATGGTAATCGCCATCTTAACCTTACCTTGACATGGTGGGGGTCGGTGGTTCGAATCCACTCGCGACTACCAGATATTTCAAGGGGTTGTAGCATATTAGCAATCTCTAATTCCAATATTATTCAAAAACCATTCCAAAACTATTAGGCTTGGCTCGACTGATAATTGTTCGCATAGTCGTTTGGCTCAAAGCCATTATCCATTGCCCTTGTAAGTATTTTAAGAACCCAAGTCAACTCGATTCTAAACGACTTGGCTTTGTTAGCTTCTATGAAGTGACGATATTCTTTGTTGTCACAATTTTGCATAAAATATTTAGCTTGCTTCGATCCCGTGAAATAAGGATTATCAACAAGCTTTTTCACTTCACCTTTGATCACCTTAAGTATTGGCCTTGTTTTTCCGTGAACCTCCCAAAGCATCCATCCGTAGGGTATTTCTTCAGGCTTAAGCAAGCCTTTTGGAGTTAAATAAACTCTATGGTCGCCAATGCCAAAACCATCCTTTCTCCATGGCTTCTTTTTATCTGCCAAGAAGTCAGATCTCGATACTTTAACCTCAACCAAGATGCTCTCTCCCCAGCAATCAAGACCCAAAACATCAGGCTGCTCTCCGTGCATAGCGGAAGTCATGTTAGAGAAAGAGAATTTATAACCCATACCTCTAATTCTTTTTGCGCACCAATCGGCTATCTCGTCATGAGTCATGTCAGCAACCTTCACAATCTCACCTCATTATATTGTTTCTTGCCATCATCAAGATAAATCTGCGTGGTCGTAAAGTCTTTATGCCCCATCAGCTTTTGAATGAAAGCCTCTGGATAGCCCTTTTCTTTGTAAATCTGTGCGCCAAAGTTCCGTATTTCTTTCAGGGTAGGGCGTTCAGCTACCGAAAGTTCTCTGTATGCTCCTGATTTGTCACGGGCAACCCTAAATGCCTTAGACGCCACACCTTTGGTAATGTATGACCAATGCTCTTTGCTCGCCAGTACAGCTTTGCTCACTCTTTTTGGCTTGTAGCAGAATAGGTAAGGTGACGCTATTGGGCTGGTCATTCTGCGCTGAACAATTTCAAACGCTCCAGGCAACAAATCATCAAGGTAAATCTCCAAGAAAACCGCCTCTTTGTAGTTGCTGGTTTTGCGGATAGCAACTTTAACGGTTCGCTTATCCATATCCACATCAGACTTTTTTAGGTTTCGTAAATCGTCAGGTCGAAGCAGGGTGCATTTCCCGAACATCATCATGTCCTGCATCCATGAAACTGCCTCGCTATAAATGGCGTCAAACCCTTCTTTCGTGTGTGGCTTGGTCACTTTTACTGATTTCTCGCCTGTAAGTGTGTTTTGAGCCAAGTTGTTATCAGCCCAACCTTTGCTCATTGCGTACTTATAAATATGAACCATAAGAGCGCGAGCTTTCACATAGCCGTCACCGGTAAATCCGTTATCTAAATACTTTGATAATGACTCTTGACTGATTTCAGCAAGGTGCTTATCGCCCAAATCATTATGAAAGCGTTTTAATAAGGATTGTCTAGCTTTAAGTGTGGTGGCTTTGAGCTTCAGTCGTGGCAGGTATTCATTCTCGAAGCGCACAATTAGCTGGCTTATGAGTGGCGAATTAGGATAGCGCAAGGATTTGACAGCCTTAGATTTCAGCTGTTTATCCATAGCTTTGTTTGCGCTAATGGCAAAGTTGATCGCCTTGTGACGCTCCCTAAAGAATTTCGACTTAGGTGCTTTTGGGTGTTTATACAGATACCCTTCGCCTTTTCGGTAAAGGTACTGCGGTAAGTCTTTGCTGCCTGTTTTCCGTGGTCTAGCTGCCATTATGCTGCCTCAATTCCTATCTGTGACAAAACCTCTTGAGCCTTTTCATCTGCCTTTGTGTCGATATAGACGAAATACATCGATCCAATATTATAGCCTAAAATATCAGTATCGGGGTCGTCTATCCATTTTTTAACCGTTCTAACATCAATGCTTCCGACAATATGCTGATCAACCCAGTCTTTCAAAGGCTGTGCAATGCGGTTAGGATCAAATCCGATGTTCATAGTTAAATACCTACTTACCTTTTTTCCACAAGTAGCGTGACTCTGAGCCTATAGCTATTATCACAGCAAATGTAATCATGAACGAAACCCAGTCTTCAATACCATTCAGCATAAGAGCGGTCGCGCATATAAACAGCGTTGATACTGCTATCCACTTCATGTTAAATCCTCGCAACTTCCGATATTTTTCCCATCTTTAGTGGTCATTTTGTGGCAAGGAACCCATCCGTTAGGGCAGTGAAAACCCCACTCCCTAGACTTCCAGCCTGTGATGAATATTGTCCAAGCTTCTTTAGATTCCAACTCAAGGCGGTGCGCGTATTTGGCGCTGCGGAACTTAGGTAAGAATCGAATAGGGCGCTTAACGCCTTTCTTGGTTATTTCGCGTAATCGGCCTTTTAGAAGGAACGATACGCTCCACCAAGGGTGATCATGTAGTGCACGATCGTCATCATCTTTTAAGAACTGATGAAGGTAAATATTAAAGAATCGGTTTCTAGGTATGAGGTACCAACGCTTTAGGTAGGGGTTATCCTCGCCACCAATACAGAGGTCAGGCTTTCTTTTGATCATAACAGCACCTCTATAGCTAACCTTATGATGGCGTCAACATCACGGGCGACCATGGATAACTCAAACATTAAAAGCTGCTTTCTGCTTGGGTTGGCAGCAAAGAAAGTAAAAACCACCTGCATTAGCTGGGCTTTTCCTCTTACGGTTCCCCTGAAAGGCTCATAATGCACAAACTCGCGACCTGTAAACCAAGCAACCTCAAAACCCTTTGCTATTACTTTCCACTCCTTATCAGGCTCACAAATCTTTGCTAGCGATAGTAGCTGTTCTGGGGATGGGTTAGTCATCTTCTTCTCCAGAATCCATGTAGCAGAATATGCAAATTGCTTCATCATCCTCAATATGAATATCGTCAGGGTCGAAATATCCCTCACACTCTGGACATAGCGCAGGATCGTCATTAACTTGAGTTGGGTTAGTCATTGGTTAGCTCCTTGTTGTGCCTTATATTTTGTAGGCACTCAATAAGCCATTCCAATTTTGTTATAGGAAACTCAACTGAATCTATGTGCTCAATGGTAATGACTCCACTAACACTTTCATCGTGAATGTACTCTTTGTCTTCATAGGTAACGGCAAACTCTACGCCCGAACCATCTGAATACCTTTCGTGATATGTTATTTTGTTTGCCTTCACAACTCACTCCTCGCTTTGCTGATTTGCTTAGTCATTGGTTAGCTCCTTAAATCCTGTTTAACGATAAGATTTCTACATCGCTATGACTAACATCCCTAGGGACTTCCGAGGATAGCCGTACAGCTGATTCGCATCTAATATTTACCATCACTTGATCTAACTCTTTTTTTAAACTCTTGTGAGTGTAAATTGAGTGCCACCAAGTAAATTTTCCCGAATTATCGTTATGCGCAATTTTTACGCTGAAAAAGTATTTTCTTTTAATCATAGCTCACTCCTCGCTTTGTTGGTTGGATAGGAAGTCTATGGCTTCGTCAGGGTTTGGGACGTAATTGAAATTATTTTGCACTTTACCCATATGAACGCCTATAGCTAAATCATTTAAAAGCCTTTTAGCCTCCTCAAGCTCCGCTTTTGTGCGGGATAGCTCATCAAGGTAATTATTACTTTCACCGTGTATATCTTTGAATAGATGATCTGTTTTCCTAGCTGTCTCAGAGTCAGGGAAAATGATAAGCTCTCGCCCATCCTTTAGTGCTATACTTGTAGGTCTAAACCCATGACCACAACAGCTTGCAACGGTTTCCACCCCTATGCTGTTAAGGGCATTAATTAGTGGTTTAATACATTTGTCAATACCAGCATTTATTTTACTACAGTTTAGATCCCCGCAAGCGGTTTCCTTTACTTTACTCACTCTAACCTCCAAAGCTAAATGGCGTTGATTTTGCTTTGCGCTTGAAGCCTGGCATTAACTGGCCTTCGTTATCGTCAGCCAATTCAAGTTCATGCTTTCGCTGATTCATTGATTCTCTGCCTGAGTCAGCCATTAGCTTTGTTACTTTGCCTATTTCATTTCCTTGCCCAAGGTTAGGTCTTGGTTGTAATGGGCCGAATAAATCTGTCATATCTATCTCCGTTAAAAGTTAGCCTGTATCGGTCACGGCACAGGCGAGCCACGTTTGAACCTATGATGTTGACCTATCGGTTCTCTACCCAGCGACACCGACTATAGGCGCATTGCTACCCAAGAAAGGGCGGGGCTGGTCGTTATCAGGCTATTGAGGGAGTCTCGCCTATTCCGACCGCGGGGTTCGCTAAAATCCAATATCATCATCGTCAAAATCATCGTCCATCGCTGGAGCTGACTGCGGTTGCTGTGATGGTTGCGCTTGCTGTCTAGGCGCTGAATCACCTTTACCGCCAAGCATCTGCATCTGACCGTTAATATCAACTACAACTTCAGTGGTGTATCGGTCTTGGCCTGATTGATCCTGCCATTTGCGGGTTTGAAGTTTGCCTTCAATGTAAACCTGTGAACCCTTGCGCAAATACTCGCCAGCAATTTCAGCAACCTTTCCAAAAATGACAATGCGGTGCCAATCGGTTTTCTCTTGCTGTTGGCCTTGCTTATCCTTCCAGGTTTCGCTGGTTGCTAATGTTAGGTTGGCGATAGGCTTACCATCCGATGTGTAACGAATTTCAGGGTCTTTGCCTAAATTCCCGACCAAAATAACTTTATTAATTCCGCGTGATGCCACTATGAATACCTCTTAATTAATTCTTCTCTATCAGCCCATCTAATGGCTGTGTTTCCTAGATGCTGCGGGTCATAAACTATGACGCACGATCCTCTTGTATTGCCTTTAACCTCTGTTCCGTCTGGCCTACAAAAAGCGACCCGACCATTAATAAAAATAATTTCGCTCGCTTTGCCGAAAACGTGCTCCTGATAAGCCTTCTCACCGTTAGGCGTTGGCACGACAAATACACTGGTAAAGCCTTTCTTTGCTTCTTCGTACCCTTTAGCCAGCCAAGGTTTGATGCTAGAGTAGGGTGGGTTGCAGAAGCCAACGCCAGACGTCATAAACCAATCTTGTTCAAGTGAATTAACATTCTCCGAATAAAAACCAAAAGGCGCTTTACGGTTTCCTTTGGAGCAAGCCAAGTCTGAACTGAAGTCAAACCTTTCATCCAGCCAGCGATATAGCCATGCGGGAGTTTCCCAGCAGTCACGCTCATTAATTGGTGTTGTACTCACTTGTTGTTGATTCACTGCTTACCCACCTTTTCAACTTCGCTAATCAAATCATCAATCTTTCCTGCATCGTCATAGCGCTGGAATATTGCTCGCTGCTGTTCATTAGCGTGCTTATACTCTTTGCTGTGATGCGGGTGCATGATTAGCACTGCTTGAAAGCTATGTATTTGCTTTGCGTCTTGAGTGATGTTCATTTGATAGTTAACCGTGATTTGCCGCTGCCAAGTTTAGCGCCTGGCACTTCCTTACCTTCTTTCAAAGCTTTTTTGACAACGTTTTTGTCAATATTTACGGTGACAACTTCCTGCTTGTATTCGTCAGGTATTTCTTCTGCGTTTTCTATCTCGCAAATTACAGAGGGCTTGCCTAGCTTCACTACAAATTCAGCGCATGAGATTTCATCGATACCTGTACGCGCCATGTTTTCACGAAGGTAATTTTTTAAACCTTCCGATTTATTCTCTATAGCTTTTCGTCTTGCGCTAATTCGAGCTTCGGCTTCTTTTAAAGCTTTGGCTTCCGCATCGAGATTTTGAAAGAAAGCAGCAACATTTCGACCCTTGTTAACTAATTCGTCTTTAAATGTTTCCAAGGTGTCGTTGAAGGTTTGTTGATCTGCCTCAGCTTCCGTTAGCGCATCAAACACTTCTTTGTATTCATCTGCGATTTGATATAATGCTAATCCGCTCATGCTACATTCTCCTGCGTTAGTTTTTCTTTCATTTGGTCTTTAACAGACTCCAATTGCTCAAAGCCAAAGCCTTGAGATTGCGCCCATTTTCCAGCCTTATTCCAATTAACATGAAGCTCCTTGATATCGTTAGACGCCTCAAGCATTGCCTCGTAATCAATTAACTGACTCTCAAGAACTTCCTGTCTGGTTGCGCCATCACTAAGCCATTCGATTAGCTCTTTACCAAAATCTTCGCCCGGCTTCTCTATAGTCACATCTTGATACTTGCCGGTTCTGTCCTTAGCAAAGGTTGCAAAGTGGTCATGGTTCATTTCGATTAACATATCGAACTCGTACTCAATTCCCTTGCCTTGCTCTGGCGCGAGCCCAACTTTAACTGGGCGCGATTTCCCGTTATTGGTTGTTTCGGTAATCCACTCGGTTTTGGTTCTTAGCGTTGCGATAACGTGACCAGGGTAATTTAAGATCGCATTAACAAGAGTTTTCTGAATAGGTGTGCCTTCACTCCATGCGCTCCATGTATTTCCGCGATACTTGGCCTTCGCAATCTTTTCAACTTCTTGCAGTAGCTGATGCCAAGCATGAGAAAGGCTGTCAATAATAAGAACTTCATACCCTTGCTCAGAGGCAAAGTTAATCGCTGAAACATAACTTTGAACGCTATGATCATCTAAATCGCACACATCAAACTTATGATCGCCTGCATATTTGCTCGCAGAACCGCGCTCTGTGTCGATAAGCGCAATACTGTCAGACATGCCACTAGCAATACGAAGGCTTGTTTTTGTTTTTCCTGCTCCGCTTGGCGCGGCAATCGCTAGTCGTAACTTGCTTTTTTCTTTCGTTGCTTTCTGGAACATTATTTCTCTCCCATAACTCTCGCATAACTTCATATTCAAACTGTGACTGGCACATTACTTACTCACACTTAAAACGTATTCTTCAATTTCATCTTCGAAGAAGTCTTGATCATGCTCCCAAATGAAGCGCGCAAGACATTCAATTTCATCGCCCTCAGAAGGGGTGCCTTCCATGGCTTCGGACAATGAACCAGTTGCTTTCTCAAGGGTTTTCTCAGCTTCGTCATGCTCGTCCATTAGCTTTGATCGAGCTTCGCCCTCAGATGCTTTAAATAGGGTTGCTTTGTGGTCGCAGTCTCTTTGCAGTGAGCAAATAGTTTCTATTGCTGAGATACGCAGGTTTCCTAAATCGCCTTTCCACTTGAACTGGATATGAGGCAATACTTGGTCAAACTCTAAAGTATTCATAATGTCCTCACGGGTAGGCTTGAACACTGGTAACTTTTCATCGGTGATACGGCAGGGCATTGGGTTATTCATTATTTACCCCACTTTTCCACTGTGTAACCGCGCTTCTTTAAGGCTTCAACGCTCCCGTAAGGCATGTGAGAAGTTGCTCGGAGTAGGTTTTGCCAAGCTTTGCTTTCTGTTTTAGCCTGAATATCAAATACAGGAGTTCCTGCTGGCGTTACCGGCACATATCTACTCATACCGACCACCAATCACTTCCAAATAAGATGCAAACCAGAACAAATGATGCGAACCATAGAGTGGCGCTTAATAGCTTCTCGCCCTTGGTTTCTACTTGCTGGCTATTAGGTTTCTTTAATGACATTGCTCGCCCCTTTGATTAGCTGATGGATAAAGTATAGCAAATGCTAAACTAAATGGTCAATAGCAAATGCTAAACTTTTTGTTAGAGGCATAAAAAAACCGCCCGAAGGCGGTTGTAGGGTATTTAATTTAGGTTATATATATCCTTGAAAACCTAGCTTATCAGACATAATTATTCCACAGCGTTGGCAGGTGTTAACCGAACCATCATGCTTTGTATGGGTGGTTTTCCATATATGGCCTTTAAATTTACATACATGCCGGTATATTCTTCTTTGAAATTTAACCATTTATTTTTTGGTTTCTTCGCAAACGTTGGTTTGCCACTCAGGTTTGAACTCGCAATTAAGCCCGCACTTGTAATCGCCTTTGTATATGGCGTTTAAAGAACTTAAATATTTTAAAGTGGCGTCACGGCAATGCTGGAGTGTCTCAAATTCACCTACTTTTATGTGAGTAGTTAAATTGTTTTTGTTGGGATATGCAAATCCTGTCCATTCTTCTGATTGTGTGAAGTGAAATATCAGAAATACAATCACTCCTAGAAAAATCAATCCTTTCATATTTACTCCTTCATGTATGCTCCAATGACTTTACCCAGCACCCTGAAAGGGTCTGTAATTACCGGATAGGCTGGGTTCAGTGGTTTCAAATACTTTCGCTCACCGTCAATCACTAACTGTTTAAACGTGGCTTCGTTATCACCGTTTACTTTAGCCACAACACGGTCACCGCTAGCCGCTTCGCGCTCTGGATCGACAAAAATAATCATACCTGCGGGATAGCTACGCCCAACAGGAGACGTCATAGAGTCTCCTTCAACCTCTAAGGCATATGTGGAATCGCTGTGTCGAGTGGGGCAGATGTACCACTCGTCCGCATCTCCTGGCTCAAACGGATCGCTTGCTTCTTGCCAAGCGCCGGCCTGAACACGCGATATAAGAGGAACCTCCTTATTATGGGGCAATTCATAATGAGCTACCGACTCTTGCACCCCATCAACCTTAACCTTTGGCCGCAACATAAAGTCGATAGATCCCTCAGGCTTCCCAATCTCCCGCTGCTCTGAACTCGTCTCATCAAAAAAATAGGTAGGGAGTCCTAGTTTCTTTTCTAAGTTTCGCGCGGCTTTTTCACCCATAGAGCGCGTGCCGTTTATGAGTTGGCTTATATAGGCTTTATTGATGTCTTCACCAGACTCAATAAGTTTGGCTTGGCTGCCGTACTTTCGCACTAAAGCCTTTAGACGCTCGATTCTAATTTCATTCATATTCTTCATCCTTTGCATTCTATAGCAAAAGCTATTTTTAGCGACTAGCATTTGCTTGACGCTAATGTTTAGCAAATGCTATACTTCTCAGTAGTAGAGAAATTAGGAAGCATGATGACTTTTAAAAAATTTTATTTAGACCTATCGAAAGAAGAAAAAGAGGAATTAGCTGTAACTGCTGATACCTCTAAAGCCTACCTTGATCAAATTGCCAGCGGTCACCGAAACGCTGGTTTTTCAACTGTAAAGAAATTAATACGGGCAGATTCTCGTATAAGCATTGAAATGTTTGATCCTGAATTAGCCGCCTAAAAAAATTTAATCATTATTTGTTGGGAAGTGAGAGGAAGTAAATCATGAGCGTTGGGAAGCAACAGGAAATACCGATAATGTCAGAGGTTAAACCTTTGAAAAGTATTGATATTTCTAAAGTTCAAGATGCGCAGGGCGCAATCCTTCTAAGTGAAAAAATGTCGCCAGTTCAACGCGATTATGCCAGTTATGCAGATCTACTTGGTTACAGCAACAGCGGTGCATTTAGCAAGTTTCGAAACGGTATCGCTGCCAAGTTAATTGAGCGTCTTATTTTGCTTATGGAGGCTAATGGAAACATTGGTATTTTAGAGTACATGGCTAAAAAACTAGGTGTTGAGATAAAGCCTCAGCAAACCGAGAAAGAGCGATTAGAAGCCCAAATACACGCACTACAGGCAAAGTTAGAGGTGGCGTAATGAAGTGGTTTAAGCACAGCGCAAGCTCAAACTTAAACGCAAAGCTTCAAGATTTAGTTCTTGAGTATGGTTTTGAAGGTTACGGTGTTTATTGGTACTGCTTAGAGCTTATTGCTGGAAATGTTGAGCCCGAAAAGCTGACTTTTGAGCTTGAGCACGATGCACGATTGATTGCTCGTTACGGTGGAATAGGCGTTCAGAAAGTCGAAGAAATCATGAAGCACATGGTTAAGTTAGAGCTTTTTGAGTGCTCAAACGGCAAGATTACATGCTTAAAACTGGCAAAGCGCTGTGATGACTACACTGCCAAACTGGTTAAGAAGAATCAAGCGCAAGCCATTGATAATAAAGAACTCCGAGAAAGTCCGACAAACTCCGAGAAAGTCCCCCTAGATAAGATAAGAATAGATAAGAATAGATCAGAAAATAAAGAGCAAAAGAAAGGGTCGCCTTCGGCTCCTCGCCCTAGATTCAAAAAACCAACGATTGACGAAATTCAAAACTACTGTGATGAAAGAAGCAACGGTATTAACGCTCAACACTTTCACGACTACTACGAATCGAAAGGTTGGGTAGTTGGTAAAACCAAAATGAAGTGCTGGAAAGCAAGCGTAAGAACTTGGGAGCAGCGAAGCAAAGACAACTCAAATTCAGAAGGAGGTCGCAATGAGCTCGACTTTAACTCAACCAACTGGTAGCCAACAACCTGCCGAGCAGGACAAGCGAGTGGTTAACCATTTGTTCAAGAAGCTACGAGGAATATTCCCTGCATGGCGCAATAGCATCAAGACTGAGGAAGAATTAAGTAACACTAGGCGAGAGTGGTATTACGCTTTGGTTGATGCTGGTATTTCAACCTTCGAACAAATCGAGGACGGTATCAAGTTTGCCCGTCAATACGATAGCCCATACTGGCCTAGCTGCGGAATGTTCATCAAGTGGTGCAACGAAGGTACGATTCAGCGCCTTGGTGTTCCTGACAAATACGATTGCAAAAACCTGTTAATCAAATACAGCAACGATTCAAAGGTTCGATTAGATCGTTATTCGTACTGGATATGGCGCAACTTCGACAACTACAAATTCAAAAGCGCTCCTGCTAAAGAATCAGACCGTCACTTTGATTATTACTACCGAAAGATGATCAAGTTGGTTGTCGATGGCAAAGAAGTATTCAGCGAACAGCCACCGCTTATTCAGCCAAAACCAGAGCCAGAGATTAGCGAAGAAGAAAAGGAAAAGCTGGCTGCTGACAATATAGGAAAAATCAAAGAGGTGCTTGGTAATGGGTAAAGAGTGGCACGAAAAAGACGGGTTACCGCCTGTTGGTGAGGTGGTTGAATTTAATAGAAGTCCAGAATTTAGGTATTCATCATCCATAGAGCATTGGAAGGATGGTGATCATGTTGAAGTTTTGGCAATAAAGAAAACCGACATCGACTTTAAGTACAAGCACGAAGCTGTTGTTTGGAATGATAGGTTGAAAATGGCTGCTAATTTTACGAAGCCATCTCTGTCACCAATCCAATCCGAGCGGGATAAGCTGATTGAGAAGCTATGCGACATAGTAAATAAAGATGATGACTGCCGCAAATGCAATGTAAGTATTGACTGCTCTGTATCTCAAAAAGCCGTTATTGAGGCAGTTGTTAACGCAGGCTGGAGGCCAAAAGATGTCTAGCGGTAACCAATGGCTAGTTAATAGCGAGCACTCAAAAACAGCTTACAAGGCTCAGGTCGATAAGTGGTTTGAGGAGCATAAATATTTAACCTTCCCTAAACCAAGAATCGGCAAGGATAGAAGCCTTCCGCAAAACGCGCTATTCCATGTATTTAACACCGAATGGATAGCGTACAAGTTGGGCAAGCCTTCAAACCTGGTTACAAAAATCGAGCTTACAGGAATGAAGCGAACCACTAAAAAGCTTGCTTATCATCACTTAAGGCAGGACTTCTTGATTCACGAGATAACAGATTACTCAACCGGTCAAACTAAGCTTGATTACACAAGCTCAAAGGACTGGAAAAAGGGCGAAATGTTCATGGTGCTTGAGTTAATGCAAAACCTAGCTGCTGAGGATGGATTAATTCTCGAAAGCAAGGGCGAGTTTAAGCGATTACAGGAAAGCGAAAATGCCTAGCCGATTAACCCCAAACAAAGCCGAAAAGCAATGGCTATTACGTGTAGTCGAATCGGGTTGCATTGTTTGCCGAAACCTTAACGGATCAAAAACACCAGCAGAAGCGCATCACATGTACGGACGCTCAGCTAAAAACGGTCATTGGTATCTACTACCGCTATGCGACATGCATCACCGCAACGGAAGCGACAAACCACCATTCATTAAATTCCATCCATACAAGGCTCGTTTTGAGGCTGAATACGGTACTCAAGAAGAGCTATTTAACCAGCTATGCGATGACATAAACGGAGGGCTAAAGCCATGGGAGAAGCAATAGCGATTTGCAAGCTTATGAAAACAGCCAGAATGAAAAAAGGAATGACTTTAAAGCAATTATCCAAGCAAACAGGATTTTCAATCCCTGCGCTATCAACTTGGGAGCGAGGGGTAAAAACACCAACCATGTTTAATGCTGAGTGCGTCCTTAGAGTGCTTGGCTACCAACTTAAGGCGGTGAAATTATGAGTCAAACTAACCAAGTCTGCCCTAAGCAGCTCAAATACGGAAAGGGCATAAGAGAAGCGCGAGAATCTAAAGGTATGACTATCGCCAACCTTGCCTATAAGACCGGCTACAGCACAGAAACTATTTCCCGTATGGAGCATGGCTACAACGTTAAGGCAATCACCATGATTGATGTTCTATCTGCTCTTGGCTACGAATTAGCGATTAAGGAGAAGTCATGAGCAACCTTCGACACTCGGCAAAACGTGACGCTAATGAGCCTGACATCATCAGCGCTTACGAAAAGATGGGGTGCGCAGTAGAGCGCTTAAACGGTGCTGGCATTCCTGATTTGTTGGTTTCCTTTAAGGGCTTCCAAGAGGTGGTCGAAGTTAAAACCAAGGATGGCAAATTAAATAAGGCGCAAAAAGAATTTAGATCGAAGTTCGGTAGATTAACGGTAGTTCGAACGGTAGACGAAGCTATAGACCACGCCAATCAATTGCGTTCTACAGCTAAAGCATTATACGAAGCAATGGCAAGAAGGAGTGAAGCATGAGTTACAAACTAGCAGACGGCTCGGATAGTAGTCAGTATAAAGTGGGTGATTTGTTTGAGCGCCCAAACGGAAGGCTTGCTGAATTTAGTCTAGATGATGGAACTTCATGTCCTTATTTTAAGCTGGAGGGCAGTGAAGAGGTTGTTAGTTTATTTTGGGATTGTCTGAAGCCCCACCCAAAACCCTTCACCAAAGATGATTTGAAGGATGGGATGCGGGTCGATCTTCGCAATGGGTCTGTGCGCTTCCTTCTCGGAAACAACCTGCTCTCATTTGACAGAAATGCATTTATGGGTAACGGAGGTTTTGAGCAGGCAACCTATAAGCGTAATTACAAGGATGTCTTAGAGCATTATCAGTATTCCGAGCTAGACATCATCAAAGTAACTGACCGTGACGGCACTATAGTATTCCAGCGCGAGCCTGAGTTAATCGAAAAGACGATTAAGGCAACGGGCGAGCAATGGGAAAAGATTAATGAGATTTTGGAGTCAAACTAATGACTAAAGACATAGAATCAACCGTCCTAGAGTGGGCTGAATGGTCTCGCTTACAGTTCACTAGCCTTGGTTACCCTCGACAGTCTATCGATGCTAGTCACGCCATGGGCGCCTATGAATACACCTTAAGCAAAAACCGCATTAAGCAGATTCAAGCTAAGGTTCGCGCCAAACAGGATTTAACCGAGCAGGAAAGAACCATGCTGGCTTACTACAAGCTTAATGGTGAGCCAATGCCCACTGTTATGGCCTCAGCTACCGATACAGGAAAAAAGGTTCGTAATATGCCTATCAACCGTGTGGCAGAGCACATAGAGCGAGCAATGGTAGGGCTTCATGCGCTGGATAAGATGGCTTATTTCGTGCTGGTTAGATTCTACGTTTTCGAGGACAGTCCAGCCCAAATAGCGCGCCTTTTCGACAGAGTATGCAAGGTTAAGAAAAACGGCCGCGTTTACATTCAGGGCGACAACAAATGGGCTAATCGAGCTATCGACAAATCATTAAATATGCTCGAAAAGATTTTAAACGATGAAGCGCCAGCTAAAAAGTTGGCATAGGAGAGTGAGATGGAGAAGAGAAAAGTTAGCATCAAAGAGCGGTTATTAATCCCTTTAATAAAAGCTAGATATTTATTAATTTCACTTAAAGCAACTTTTAAACCGCATTTGGGGGCAAAAGTTATCTACAAGGGAGAAAAATACACATTAATCCAAGGGGTGATGAACCCTGTTTGGACTTTATCTAGGAAGGGCTCATTCGATCAAACCAAAACCACACTAAAAGAGAATATCAAAGTAAATAAAAAGGATTTCAGGCTTTCTTACACATTGCCTAATTTGATTTTTTGTAGCTTAAGCATGTACAGGTTCCTTTGTAGGTATTGGCTTTATATTGATTATGATTACTTCCCAGGGCTTTGCTATTACAAAGGAATACCTCAAAAGGCAACTAACCAACCAAATAAGTGAGGAGTGAGTTGTGAATATTATCATAAAAAATGAATCAGACATTAGCGACGTTGGGGTTGTCGGAATGGTTCAGGCTGTTATGCGAGGCAAGCCAAGAAGTGGGCAGCTGACGCAGTTTAGGGTGGCTCAATTTCCTGGCAAAGTTTTAATAGTTAATGTTTGCTATACAGAGTCTGAGGATGGTGAATCTTTATTCCATATAGCAAGTAAGGATGCGGATAAAAAGTAATTGCCCGAGAAACACCAATCCTTGACCAATCCGCTTGAATTTGCTATAGTTGTGCTAAGTTCAGCAAAGCTGACGAAATAACAAAAGTTTCAAGCCCTAGATCGAAAGGTCTGGGGCTTTTTCGTATGCGTCCTTCTCTCTCCCCAATTGGCGCTAGGGCTATCGCTTGGTAGCCCGACCTAATTTAAAAAGACCACCATATATGATTGATACTTCATTAATTCAGTTAATAGCGCTGATAGTTACTATAGTTGGCGTTGCTATTGGTGCAGGGTGGGCTATTTTCTTGTTTTTAGATAAAAAAGTAAGCGAAGGTGACAAAGAGGTCACCAAAAAGGTCGATGGTGATGTTCAAAAGCTTCATCTGCGTATCAATGGGGTTGAAAGAGAGTACATACCCCGAAGGGAGCACGACAAAGAGATTAACCGTATTCACGATGATACAAAGCAAATCCGCGACCTTATCATTGCTGGGAACGCAGAACATAAAGAGCTTATTCAGGCTCAGAACGCAAGAATCGACAAGGTATTGATGCAAATCAGCATTAGAGGCTAAATTATGATCATAACCGCGCCACTAAGAACGTCAGATAAATGGGGTTCAGGCTGGTACGGTGCGCCAAGAGGTCACGGTTCTCATAATGGCGTTGATGTAGCCTGCTACAAAGGCTCAATCATTCATTCAAACGTAAGCGGTAAAGTCACTAAGATTGGCTATCCTTACCCACCTAGCGACCCAAAGAAAGGCCATTTCCGCTATGTGGAAATAGAAACCAGCGACAACTGGAAGCATAGAACGTTTTACGTTGATCCACTTGTTAAGGTCGGTGATTACGTCACTAAAGGCGACAAAATCGGCAAAAGCCAAGGTTTAACCGATATTTGGCCCGGCATGACCGACCATATTCACTATGAAATCAAAGTCCTAAAAGACGATAAATGGACGTTTATAGACCCGACTAACCATGTTTAAACTCATTCTTGTAGCCGTATTATCCTTATCGCCAGTAAATTACACTGGGAAAATTCCTACTATAGACGAACGGCTGCAAGTCTTATCAAAGGCACTTAGAGCGGAGTTATCTAAGTGCGAATCACCTGCTGAAGTCGAATTTTGCACGATACAGGTTCAAATTGCTCGCTACGACAAACGAAGATTAATCGATAAGCGCTTAATGTCACTGGAAAGCAGTGGCGCGCCAGCGGTTAGCTTTCATAGTAGCGACTCAAGACTACGTTAAGTAGAAAAAAGCACTAAATAAAATTAAGGAGAAAGTCATGGCTAAAAAAGTCATCTTTGGTTTCTTGGTTGCTTTCTGCGTCACATTTTTTGTATCACCGGTTAGCGCAAGCGAACCTTTATCTTTGGAAGAGCAAGTCTTTTCTGTTGATGGCGATACTCCTGATGTGGCAAAGCCCGAAGTAGACAACGGCTTCACTTTGAATATTGAGCGATGTCGTACCTATAAACGGTTAGAAAGCCCAATCAAATCAGAATCAGATTTGTATCAATCTTATCCCTACAGTCAAATCACTCTAAATGTTGAGCGAAGGCCAAACGAGACCTTCACATAGAGATAAGATAAAAATAGTTGCAAGCCAGCGATGGTTGGCTTGCATTTAAAAGGGTTTACCGAATCCTTCTAAATGCAAAAGGCATATTATGACTAAAGAAACCAAGCAAAAAGTAAAAGAAGGCGCTAAGACTGTAGCGTTTGACTGGGTGTTAATCCTATTGTCTATCGAGGCAGCCTTAAACCACTTTTTTGAATACTGGGCAAGCATAAGCCCGTTTCTTGGTGAAAACAACGCATTGGTTTACGTTCCGGCCTTTATCCTAAGAATGGGATTTGTGGGCTGGCGCTTCTATCGAAAGCAGGAGAAATAACTTGTTAGTTGTACTCCGTAAGTACGGCACCTTAATTGGTGCCTTTTTTTTGGCTGCTATTCCGTTCATTGCTTACTTCTTTGGTAAGCGTGAGGGAAAAAAGAAGGGTGAACAAATCGCCAAGAAAGCAGAAGCCAAAGTTGAAGCGGTAGAGCGACAGCAAGAAGAAGCGGTGCAAAACGAGGTTGAGTATCGCCAAGACGTTAAAGAAGCCAAAGAATCAGCAGAGCAGGCAGAGAAAGATGAAAAGCGTGAAGATAGCGACAATAGTTTTACTAACCCTAATTGGTAACGGCTGCTGCACGACTACTTATCATGCTGACATTAAACCACCTGCTAAGCCATTACTTCAAACCATCACCAAAGAGCAACAGGACGCCATAGAGCGCGATACCTGGCTAAAGCTACAAGAGCGTGAAGCTCAGATTAAAGCTTACGGCAATAAACTGCTTAAGGTAATCAACCAGCACAACCAAGCTAATGCAACCAATTAAAAACATTGAAATCTACCAAGGCGAAAGCTGGGGCGAAACACTTAAGCCAGTGTATAACCATGAATTCGCTATTGATGCATCAGTTTCTTGTGTACTGACGGTAAAGAAAGACAAAAACACAAAAATAACAAAAACGATAACTGACGCATCATCGGATAACCTGTATTACAAGCCGTCACTAATGCCAGCTGAAACATCATCACTTGATGAGGGTGAATACAGTATGGTGATTACTGTCGCTGATTCAGATACAGACTTTGAACATCAGTTTCGTTATGCATTAACGGTGAAAAAGTAATGCCAGCAGGAAGACCAAAGCTTTTTAAGTCAAAAGCAGAATTAGAAAAGAAGATTAAGAGTTACTTTGAAAAAGAAGCGTTTGTGACATTCGGGGATGTAGAGATGTACAGCCCAACCATTTCAGGGCTTGCATATCATCTTGGGATGTCCACAGAAACACTAAGGATGTACGGTCAAAGCGAAGAATTTTCTGCGACTATAAAAAGAGCTAAGCAAAAAGTGGAGATTCACCTAGAACAGCGCCTAGCAAGCAATGCTGCCACAGGAACTATTTTTAATCTGAAGAACAATTTCGGATGGAAGGATAAGCAAGAAATTGAGCACTCTGGTGGACTTTCAGATATAACGGAAGAAGAGATAGATGCCAAGCTCGCTGAGCTCGAAAAGCAAATTAGCAGCTAAGCGTGAGTACCTCGAACTGCTTGAGGAAAAAGCAAGACGCATTAAATTCAACTTTATACGCCAGTACGCACCATATAAAAAACAATTAGAATTTCATGCATTAGGCTTGCGCATAGCGGAAAGATGCTTAATGGCTGGCAACCAGTTGGGCAAAACGTTTTCAGGTGCTGCCGAAGCTGCTTACCACGCAACAGGCGATTACCCTGATTGGTGGGAAGGCGAGAGATTTGATAAGCCTAATGTGGGCTGGGTTTGTGGCGTTTCTGGTGAAAGCATTCGAGACTCCACTCAAAAGCTATTAGTTGGGCGTGTGCAAAGCGCTGACGATATTGGTTCGGGAATGATACCGAAAGACAATATCATTGAAGTGGTCCGCGCTTTAGGCATTAAAGATTTACTTGATCACGTTAAGGTCAAGCATAAATCAGGCGGAACAAGCTTAATCTTTTTTAAATCATACGAAAAAGGCCGGGCAAAGTTCCAAGCAGAAACCATTGATTGGGTATGGTTTGATGAAGAACCTCCTGAAGACATTTATACAGAAGGTTTAACACGGACCAATAAAGGCCAGAAAGGGCAGTTCAGCTGGCTTACATACACACCGCTTCTTGGAATGAGTAACGTCACCATGAAGTTTGTGCAAAAGGACAATGACAATAAAACCCTGGTCAACATGACAATTGACGATGTTGATCACTACACGGAAGCAGAAAAACAGCAAATCATTCAAAGCTACCCAGAGCATGAGCGCGAAGCTCGCGCCAAAGGTATTCCAACGCTTGGTAGTGGTCGGATTTTCCCAATAGCAGAAGAAAAAATATCTTGCGAACCTTTCGAGATACCGAAGCATTACGCGCAAATTAACGGTTTAGACTTTGGTTGGGACCATCCCCAAGCTTGCGTGAATATCGCATGGGACAGGGATGCCGATGTTGTTTATATCACCAAAGGCTACCGAGCGAGAGAGACGACACCAGAAGAAGCATCAATACCCATCCGTAAGTGGGGAGACTGGATACCAACAGCATGGCCTCATGACGGCTATCAACACGATAAAGGAAGCGGTAAAGAGCTTGCTTCTCAGTATCGTGATGCAGGGCTCAATATGCTTGATGAACACGCCACTCACGAAGAGGGTGGTAACGGTGTTGAAGCAGGATTAATGGAAATGCTCGACCGAATGAAGTCGGGAAGGTTTAAGGTTTTTAATACCTTTAATGAATGGTTTGAAGAGTTCCGCCTTTACCACAGAAAAGACGGGAAAATTATTAAAGAAAGAGACGATTTAATGGCTGCAACTCGATACGCATTAATGATGATTCGTTATGCAGATGTTGAAACCTCTAGCTTTTATGACGACGATGACGGTGGTTCAAATTGGAAAGTAGTGTAGAAAAAGACATGCTCACAAAGCTTGTCGGTTATTACGAAAACTTTGTGGACCATACCGAAGATGCTCGCCAACTTAGCGAGCGTGATCGAGATTATTACGATGGCAAGCAATGGACCGATGAAGAAATTGAAATTCTCCAGAATCGCGGACAGCCGGCAATCGTGGTTAATCGCATCAAGCCAAAAGTAGACTTCTTGTTAGGTGTGGAGCGTCAACAGCGCACCATGCCAAAAGCATTCCCTAGAACCCCTAAGCACGAAAAAGACGCAGAGAGTGTTAGCGATTCACTGAAATACATTACTGATAACTGCGACTTTGATATTAAGCGCTCAGATGTCTTTGAAAACCTGTCTATTGAAGGCTATGGGGCTGCTTTAGTAAGGGCTGTGCTTAAAAATGGAAAGCCCGAAGTCGATATTAAGCGAATTCCTTGGGATAGGTTCTTTTATGATCCTCATGCGTCTGAGCGTGACTTTAGCGACGCACGATTTATGGGTATGGTGCTATGGATGGATGAAGATGAACTTCTCGAGTCCTACCCCAATAAAAAAGACATTGTTGACGCTGCTTACTTGAAAGGCGGTGATGACGATGATGACACGTTTTCCGATAAACCCAAATATAACTGGGCAGATAAAAGCCGGAAGCGTGTACGCATCTGTGAGATTTACTACAAACATCAAGGCACGTGGATGCAATGTCGTTTCACAAAGGCTGGATTCATCACAGACCCTAGACCAAGCATCTTTTTAGACGAAGATGGAAAGCCTGATTGTGCCATTGTCGCAACATCTTGCCATATTGATCGAGATAACAACCGTTATGGCATCGTTCGACAGCTTATCGATCTACAGGATGAAATCAACAAGCGCAGAAGCAAGGCTATTCATCTGTTTAGTACGCGTCAGGTATTTGCTGAAAAAGGCGCTTTCAAGGACCCTAGAAGAGCTAGAAAAGAATTCAGCAAGCCAGATGGTTTTATTGAGTTCGAGAAGGGTAAGGAATGGAAGGTTAGTGATACCAGTGATATGGCAACCTCTCAATTCTCCCTATATCAAGAAGGTAAAGGTGAGATTGACGCCATTGGTGCCAATAATGCTATGCACCACAAGCAAAGTGGTCGAGCACAAGAAATCAGCCAGCAAAATGACTATACGGAGCTTGCACAGTTATTTGACGCGCTTAAACAGTGGGAACGTAAAGTTTATCGAGCAGCCTGGAATCGTGTAAGACAATTCTGGGATGATGAACGCTGGATACGTGTGACTGATGATGAAAAGAACCTTAAATGGGTGGCTTTAAACCGTCAAATCACGTTAGGCGATAAGCTTCGTGAAGAGGGTCAGTTGTTTGATGTTAACGACCCTTATTATCAGCAAGTTATTGCAGTAGAAAACAGTGTTGCGGAAGTTGATGTTGATATTATCATCGAGGATGCACCAGACGTTGTTAACTTGCAATCAGAGCAATTTGAAGTTCTCGCTAGACTGGCTGAAAGAAGCCCTGAAATTGACATTATTGACATCATCAAGGCATCCAGTTTGCGCAACAAAGACCAGATCATTGAAAACATCGAGTCGAGACGCAAGCAACAAGTGCAACCGCCTCCACCAGAGGTTATTCAGCTTCAACAGCGCAAGCAAATGGCTGAGATTAGCAAAGATGAGGCTCAGGCCAGCAAGTATCAAGCGGAAGCAGATCAAACGCATATTGAAAATCAAGCGGTAACCACTGGTTACGCGCCTCCAAACAGTATTTAGAGAACATTAACCGCCTTCGGGCGGTTTTTTTATGCCTCGTATATGCGGGGCTTTTTTATGGGTGATGACAACCCTTGAAGGTCAGTATAGCGATGACGGCTAACGGTCAATAAGTGATAACGACTTTAACGGTTAAACCATGAGGAATTATTTTATGAGTGAAGACTTTGATAAAGCATTTTCAAACGAGGAAGAGCAGGAAACTCAAGTAGAAACTACTGAAGAGCAGACTGAAGAAACCTCGAAGGCAGAGCAACAAGGTGAGACTGCTTCACCTGAAGATGAGTCGAAAGCCCAGGCGGAAACCAGCAAGGCTGAATCGGAAGATGAAAAGCCAAAAAACTGGGAATACGCGGCTTACAAGGACGAAAGGCAAAAGCGACAGGAGTTAGAGAAACAGATTGCGGCTAACAACCAGCAGATGCAGCAAATGATGATGCAAATGCAACAAGGTGCGCAACCTCAACCACAGCAATCGCCAGACTTTTATTCAGATCCTGAAAAGTACATTCAATCACTGACGCAGAGCAACCAAAAGCAAATGCAAGACGCTTTATTCGCTCAGTCGGAAGAAATGATGCGAATTCAGTTCCCTGATTACGATGAAAAGCGTGAGCAATTTCTAACCCTTGTGCAAAACGACCCATCCTTAAGAGATGCGGCTCTTAATCATCCGGCACCAGCAACCTTTATCTACAACACTGTGAAGCAGCACGAGCAACAGCAGAAGCTGTCTGAAATTGGTGATGTGGAGAAATGGCGCGAAGAAGAGCGCAAAAGAATTCGTGAAGAAATTGAAGCCGAAGCTAAAAAGCGCGGACAAGAAATCCTCAACGAATCAAGCTTGGCAGACGCGCGCGGTGTTAAAGGTGATAGCCCATTATCTCAAGAGGATGTTTTTGATAAAACATTTTCATAGAAGGTAAATAATCATGGCTTTAACAACTGTACAAACAGCAAACAAGGTGCAGCAGTGGGACGCTAAGTTTTTTAGCGAATACGTGCGCCAAAATCGCTTTAAGCGATACATGGGTACTGGAACCGACAAAATCATTGTCGTGAAGAAAGACCTAACGAAGAAAAAAGGTGACGCAATCACCATTCCTCTTGTTACTCGTCTTAATGGCGCTGGCGTAACTGGTAACGGTTTGCTGGAAGGCAACGAAGAGGCGATCGACAACTACGGCCATAAAATCACCGTAACGACTCGTCGTAACGCGGTTGCAATCACTGATGAAGAAGAGCAAAAAAGCCCGTTCGTAATGCGTGATGCTGCCAAGCCTTTGTTAAAGGATTGGTGCATGGAAAAAACGCGCGACGACATCATCACGGCTTTAGGCTCGATTGATGGCACAGCTTATGGCTCTGCTGCTGAGGCTGCCAAAGATGCATGGTTGGTAAATAACTCAGATCGCGTTTTATTTGGTGATGCCTTGGGTAATGGTGGTTATACAGACCATTCAGCAGATTTGGCTACGGTTACCGCAGCTATGACATTGAATGCGGATGCTTTGCGTCTATTGTCTGACATTGCCAAAACTGCAAGCCCTTCAATTCGTCCTGTTCGAGTGTCAGAAGATGAGGAATATTACGTATTGTTCGTGGATTCTCGTTGTATGCGTGACTTGCGCGCTGACACTGAAATTAAGCAGGCTCAACGTGAAGCGTGGACACGCGGCAAAGATAACCCACTATTCCGTGGCGGTGACATTGTTTATGGCAATGTAATCGTTCGTGAAATCCCTGAGATTGCATCTTTAGGTGGCGTGGGTAATACGGGTGCTGTTCTATCGCCTGTTTATCTTTGTGGTGCGCAAGCGGTTGGTGCTGCATGGGCGAAAATGCCTAAGTCAACAACTGAAGTTCGAGATTATGGCTTTGTCCATGGTGTCGGTATTCAGGAAAACTTAGGTATCGAAAAGCTGGTATACAACGATAAGCAACATGGCGTTGTAACTGGTTATTTTGCAGCAGCGGCTAACTCGTAAAACCCTATAAAAAAGGGGCTTCGGCTCCTTTTTTTTGGAGAAAATCATGAAAGCAACATTTATTGGTGAAAACGAAGCTAAATCAATCACATTGCGTGGTTGTACTTTTCCGCAAGGCGAAGAGGTCGAAGTTAAGTGTGAAAGCAAGCATGATCAGGAAAAGCTTGAAGCAATTCTTCCTGGGCACCCAGAATTCGAAGTTGATGGCTCTTCTACCGAACAAGGTGATGACGAGCTTGAGCAACTCAAGAAAGAGGCTGACGAACTTGGTGTTAGTTATAATGCCAATGTTAAAAAAGCCGCCACTCTTCGAAAGAAAATTGAAGAGTTCAAAGCTACCGAACAAGGTGATGACGATTAATGCTCTACTCTAAAGAGCGCTTTGTCGAAGATTGCCTTGGTGAGCTTGGCGTTATTGCATCTGGTGAAAACCCTTCAGCAGCGGATAGCGCCAGCGTCAAGAACGCGTTACAGCAAGTGGAGAGTATGCTGCTAACCGAAGGTCTTAAAGATTGGCATTATGGTGATGGCCGCATTCCCGACATGAAGTTTAGGCCCTTGATTTACCTTGTTGCTAATGAGGTCAAAGGTTTGTTTGGCGTTTCTACAGAAAAATCCATGATGTACTCAGCTAAAGCTGAAAAATCCTTGGGTGATTTACGCAGACAAGTCGAAGATTACGAAAGCGAACCGGTAAAGTTTAGCAATCTATGAAAAAGCCTATTGGTCTGGTTGACGCTACTTACGCAAGTAAATCGCCAAATTTCAACGCAGCTCGATGCATCAACTTTTACCCTCACACCGAAGGTGGTCAAAAAGCACTTTTTGCAACACCTGGCATTCAAGAGCTTTACGATCAAGGTGAGGTCCGTGGAATGCTCGAGCATAAAGGTGTGGGTTATGCGGTTTGTGGCAATAAGCTCTATAGCTTTACGGCAAGCACAGCGCCTGTATCGCTTGGGACGCTAATCACTTCGAGTGGCGTTGTCTCTATGGCTGTATCAACTGTTGAATTATGCGTGGTGGATGGTGCTAATGGCTACATATTAACGTTAGCAGATAGTTCATTTGCACAGATTACTGACTTGGACTTCCCTGGCGCTTCTCAAGTAGTTTTCGCAGATGGTTATTTTGTTGTGGCGGCACCTGACAGTCAAAAGCTTTATGTCTCTGGTTTGTATGATGGCGCCACATGGGACGCAATTGACTTTGCTAGCGCTGAAGGTGTTCCGGATGATGTTGTTGGCCTCACATGGATGAATGATGAGCTTATTATCTTTGGGCAAAAATCCGTTGAGTTTTATTACAACGATGGCGGTCAAGGTTTTCCATTTAGCCCGATCAAAGGGGCAAGGCAAGACGCCAGAGGCTGTTCTGCGCGATTCTCAATAGCTAAAGACGATAACACTGTTGCTTGGCTTGGTAACGATGGAATTGTTTACCGTCTTAATGGTAGGCAGCCAGAGAGAATATCAACTTCAAGCATCGAGTACCTTCTTCATCAGCATAAAGATGAGTGGGAAAGCGCTATATCTTTTACTTACACTGATGGTGGTCATAAATTTTACGTTTTAAGGCTTCCTTCGGTCTGTGTTTGCGCTGATGCATCAAACGGTGCCTGGCATGAGCGTTCAAGCAAAGGTGTGGCCTATGGCGAAACTTGGAAACCTCAGCACTATATTTACCTAAACAATAAGCATATTGTTGGGGGGGATAAAATCTACGAAATGAGTCGTGATGTTTACGACGATGATGGAACTGAGATACAGCGCATTAAGGTTTCTCGAAAAATTGAAAGCGGTTTAACTCGTGTCCGACACAACATCCTTGAAATTGATGGGGAGCGAGGCGTGGGGCTAGATACAGGGCAAGGGGAAGACCCAACTGTTATGCTTGATTGGTCCGATGATGGTGGTCACACGTGGTCCAGTGAGCGGACAGTGAGCTTTGGGAAGATTGGTGAATACAGTCACCGCGCGAGATTTACGCGTCTTGGATCTAGCAGAGAGCGTTATTACCGCATAAAAGTAACAGATCCAGTTAATTGGGTGCTGTTAGAGGGGCACCTGCAAGCAGAACCTTTTAGTCACTAATGTCTATCAACGAGCTTATACAAAAATTTCCCCAGCGTATGCCGACCAATGATGTTGAATGGTCCGCGTGGCAGCGCCAGGTTTTAGGGGTGCTTTTTCAATATCAAAATAAAGATGGCGCGTTAACGGATGAAATGCCGATTGCGAGTCGTGGCGAAGCTGTTAAAGACATTGTTCAAAACATTAATGGCGTGGGCAATATTGAAGACGCCATGCAGATAGCAAGTCGCTCTGAGCAGTTAAAGGATATTGTTCAGCGATTGAATGGTTCTGGTCATGCAGAAGATGGATTCGAATTAGCTAGTCGCTCTACGGCATTTAAAGATATTCTTCAAAAAATTAGCGATTCTGGACAGGCGGTTAACGTAACGTTTAACAGCCAACGAGCGAACAACTACACAGCGAGCTTCCCTTTGGGTAACCCTTTGTCAGCAGTAGACGCTGGGGCAAATGCTACGATAAATATCGCGGCTTTCGATTATAAGTTGCCTGGTTTAAGTGTCATTAACTACAACTCGGGATCTATTACAGGTCTAGCGTATTCAACCAAGTATTATGTATATGGGCAGGGCGACCCAAGTTACTTGGGTGGTCCTTTAACGTACACAGCTACGACCTCCTACAACGACACCAACGCTGACGATGAAATTATATTTATAGACACCATTACCACACCTGCCAGCGGTGGTGGTGGCACTGGTGGGGATGGATGGATAGAACCATGAAATTTGAAGTTATAAAAGAAGTTGAGCGGTCTGGGTACAGAATCACTATGCTTTGCAAGTGGTCGGATGGTGATTACTCGGAAGAGTTTAGTTATTCACGGGATTATTCAAGCAAACCTGTTTCAGAGATCGCCAATGAGATACAACAGGCTTATTCGGACGCTGAAGCACTTGCTCAAGACAAACACACCCGATATATGGCGGCACAAAACGCATGATCACTGTAGAAAGATGCTTCGATTCAGAATTGCTAACCAAAATTATAGCCAACAAAGGTATTTACCCTTACGTCTCAGATGATGGTTCTCCCAAGCGCGAAGATTTTAAAGCCATTGTAGGCGATCCCTTAGTTTGGCTCTTAATCAAATACAACGAAGCCCCAGCAGGGGCTTTTTTATTGCACCCACATAATTTATCGCTATGGGAAGTTCACACAAACGTTCTTCCTGAATACCGCGACCATTCTCTCGAAGCTTGCAAGGCTTGCTGGGAATGGCTAACCACCAACACCCCTTGCAGCACGTTAATGACATACGTTCCTAAACCTAACAAGCCAGCAAGACGCCTAGCTCACGCTTTCGGCATGTCCGACTTAGGATACCTCCCTAAGTGCTGGCTTAAAAATGGTGAATACCAAGACTTATACCTCATGGGGGTAACTAAATAATGCCAGTTGCAGCACCAATCATTGGCGCAGTAGGCGCTATCGGTGGCGGATTAATGAGCTCTCGCGGAGCAAGCGCGGCAGCAGACGCGCAAACACAAGCCAGCCAGCAAGCTAATCAAGCCCAAATTTATATGTTCAATCAGGCAATGAATGCTTCTCGACCTCAAATCGAGGCAGGTAACGTTGCTCGAAATCAGTTAATGGAAATGCTTGGACTTGAAGCTTCTAAGCCCGAAAGAGGGGCGGGTTATACCAGTGGCTCGGGATCTATAAATCCACAGGACTTTCAGGGCACTGGGTATTTACCAAGCACCGAAGAGCCCATGCCTCGCACAGTGGGCAATCCTGGTGGTTTATGGGATGCACTTACCGGCTCTAGCGCCGAAAACCGAACAAGAGCCCTTATTCATGGGCCTTTGGCATCAATAGCCCCAGATCCTTTTCTGGACGGCCTTTATCCAGAAGAAAGACGTCTTGCTCCATTAGATTTTAGCATGGGGGCAGGAGGTAACGGCTATCAAGGGCTTAGGGATGCTGGGCAAGGTACTAGCGCTAACTGGGGTGGTAACAACAGTCGCGGAGCGGGTTATCGTGTGGGCGACAATCAGCGCCTTGTTGACGGCCCTACTGCTAATGGAACGTCAAGCGCAGCCAATCAAAACGGCAATAGTGGGCTGGATGCTTATTTAAACTCGGTAGGCTATCAATTTGAACGTGATCAAGGTTTAGAATCGGTAAATCGTAGCGCTGCTGCACGAGGCGGAGCCTTAAGTGGACGCGCTTTGATGGAATCACAGCAATACGGGCAAGGTTTAGCCTCCCAGAGGGCAGGTGATTACATGAATAGGCTGGCGTCTTTAGCGGGCGCTGGTCAAACAGCAACCAGCGGTGTTAATACGCTAGGCTACAACACAGGCCAAGGTATTGCGAACAATCTTAACAGTGCGGGTAATGCACGGGCTTCTGGTTACATCAATCAAGCAAACGCCTACGGGAATATGTTTAATAACCTCGGTCAGATGGGCGCATATTACTTTGGCAATAATGGAGGCGGAAGCTAATGGCAAGACTACAGCACTATAATTATGGCGGAAACTTCATTAATGCTTTAAGAGCTGGTCAACAAGACCGCCAGCAACAACAATTTCAAGACTTTCGTCAAGGATTAATGCAGCAACAGCAAGACTTTAAAGAGCAACAAGCGCCTATTAAAAACGAACTCGAAAGCCGAAGAATTGGTGTTTCTGAGCGCGGCACGGCTGTCGATGAATCGAAGCAGCAAATGGCGGGATTGGAATACTTGGGTAAGGTAGCTAACAACCTGATGAAGTATGACGATCAAATGATGCCTAGAGCGTATGCGGGTATGCGTGGTCAGTTAGAGCAGATTACCGGCCAGAAACTCCCTGAGAATATCACACGTCAAGAGCTTCAACAGTTTTCGGCATTGGTTGAGCAGGAAAAGGCTAAGTACAGCAAGCCTTTCGATGCGGTTAACGCAAGCGGGCAAGACGTATTATTGCAAACAGACCAGTACGGAAACGCACGAGAGCTTCAAGGGTATCGACCCGCTCAAAAACAACCGTTGGTGCAAGTTAATACTGGCGGAAAGCAAGATACTAAATTCCAAGAAGCTATGGGCAAGAAAGACGCAGATCGTTTTGCAGAGGTCGAGTCTCAGTATCAAAACGCGCTACAAGTTGAACAGCAGGTCGGTGAGCTTGAAAAGCTCGCATCTGAATTCACCACTGGTCGCATGACCCCGTTAATGGCGGAAGTATCGGCTTTATGGGGTGGCGATTTAGCGTCAGCAAAACAAGCGTTTGATGCTAACGCGAATCAAATGGTCTTAGCGGCAGCAGAAAGCCTGAAGGGTGTATTGTCTGACCGCGATATTGATATTCTTAAATCTACAGCGGTGAGCGCGAGTAACACCCCAGAGGCTAACGAGAGGATCCTTTCAATCATCAAGAAAGGCATCGATCTTAAAAAGCGGCAATACCAAAACATGACGCAATACGTTGAGCAAAACAACACGCTCCGCGGCTACCGCGGTCAGCAGTTACAACAACCTCAAGAGCAACAAAATCAACCAATGACGGCCACCAATCCACAAACCGGTCAAAAAATTCAGTTCGTAAATGGTCAATGGGTCCCAGCTAATGAGTAATGAACTACCGCCACTTCCAGAGGGTTTTGTTTTAGATAAGCCAGAACAGTCGGTGCAAGATATTCCGCCTCCGCCTGAAGGTTTTGTGATTGACGGTCAAGAAGCCCCGCTATCTCAGCGCATAGAGATTCCAACACAAGACAATCCTCAAGGTGTTGATAGCACCATCGGTAAACAAACGAGAACACCCCAACCCCAAAGTACGTGGGGGCAGTTCAAAGAATCGATGTCTAATTTTGGTGAAGATGCCGTTGATACCGCTAATTCTGGTTTGCGTGGCGTATATCGTGGCGCGGCTAATCTAGCGGGCATGCCGGTAGACTTGATTGGCAAGCCCGCAGCGGTAGCGATGGGTTTAGAAGATCCAAACGCGGTTCCTGTAGGCGGCTCTCAGTGGTTAAAACAGAATTTAGATAAAGCGCCAACCGAACCAGGTGTTACTGTGGGCGATTTAGCGCCGAAAAACACCCAGCAAGCTATTGCAGGACGTATTGGTGAGGAGATCGGAACGACATTAATACCAACGGCCGCCATGCTTAAAAATGCGGATAGAATGTCTAATTCAGCGAATACCGTCGCTCAGCAAGTGGGTCGTGCCGCACAAAACCCGAAAAGCTTTATTGCGACGGATGTTGCAAGTGCGGGCGGTTCGGGCTTGGGGGCTGGGATCGCACAACAAGTCGATCCAAATGATACCGGCTCAGAATTAACCGGTCAGATGATTGGCGCATTCACTCCCGCAGCAACGGCGGACATGATTCGACGCACGTTAGTTGGTGGCGAAGCTAAACGCCAAGCCGCACGAAACACGATTGACGACTTCGAAACGGCTGGAACATCACCAACGCTTGCAGAAGCTACGGGGCGACAAGGCCAAGCGACCGTTGAAAGAGGGTTGGAAGCGCTTCCTTTTGCTAATAAAGTGATTTCTCGGAAATACGAGCAAACACAAGAAGCTATCGGCAACAAGATTGATAATATTGCTCAATCGTTGTCGAAAGAGCCATCCGCAGAAAGTGCGGGGCGGGCTATTGAGCGCGGGTTAGTTGGCAAGGGCGGGTTTACTGATCGCGTTAAAAGCCGAGCGAACGTGCTGTTTAATAAAATTGATGATCACATTCCACCAGAAAACCCAGTTGGCGTTTCCAATACGCAAAGTTTAATTAACGACATCGTGAAGCCCATCCAAGGCGCTGAGAATCTATCTGAAACCACGCTATTGTCTAACTCAACCCTTAAATCGGTTGCGCAAGCCTTGAATCAAGACGCGGTTAATGGACAACTACCCTACGCAGCATTAAAGCGTTTACGCAGTGAAATCGGCGGCAAGATAGCGAATGCCACAATCTTTGACGATGTATCAAAAGGTGATTTAAAACGCCTGTACGGTGCTCTGTCTGAAGATATGAAGCAAGCCGCTGTCGAAGCGGGACCACAAGCCCAACAAGCCTACGAGCGCGCCAATCGTTTTTATAAAGCCTCTATCAAACGCATTGAAGATGATTTAAAGCCTATTATGGGCAAGCTTGAGCGTAAAGGTTACACGCCAGAAGATGTGTTTAAAGTGGCTGTTCGTGGCTCTAACGAAGGCGCCTTTAGGTTACTTCAACTTAAAAAATCGTTGAATTCTGATGAATGGTCTGAAGTCTCAGCTGGGCTGCTTCAGCGTATAGGTAAAGCGATCAACTCGAAGCAAGACGAAACAGGTGAGTTATTCAGCACCGAAACATTCTTAACTAACTGGAATAAGCTTAATGATAAAGCCAAAAAGTCCTTATTTAACGGAACCAAGTACCAGGGGCTAAAGGATGATTTAGACAAGATAGCTAAAGCATCAGCAAGAATTCGAGCCAAAAATGAAGCGCTTAGAAATCCATCTGGTACCGCAGGGGCCTTGGTTAATATGATAGCCGTTCCTACGGTTGTTGGCTCTTGGAGCATTGATCCACTGATAGGAAAGCTTGCTGTAGCAGGGTCAACCGCTGGATATTCTTCATCAAAGCTAATGACGAGCCCTAAGTTTGTAAAGTGGTTATCGAAGTCAACAGAAATTCCACCACAACGGGCAGCGAGTTACGTTGCTCGATTAGCGAATACGATTAGTGAGGATGATCCAGAGTACAATGAGGCAGTAAAAGCTTATATTGAATCATTAGAACTTTAAGCGTTTGCAAAGCCCCAAAAAATAAAGATAAAAAGCGATACCAAAGGGGCTATAAATAAAAAACCTACAGCTATAGCTGGAAGGCCATAAGAGTTCATAAAACTCAGAAAACCACCCTCGAAAAGAACATCCCAGAAGGTTTCAGGGTAATCAGAATCGGTTTTATCCATAACTTTGTCAATTTAGACGAATATTTAACCAAAATAGCACATTTTAACTAAAGGTCGCAATAGCGGCCTTTTTTATTGGAGCATCAATAATGGCAACAATTGCACCGGTAACCAGGCAGCGCTTCTTTGATGAAAGTGGAGAACCCCTTTCAGGTGGCAAAATTTATACGTATGAAGCAGGAACAACAACGCTTAAGGCAACGTATAAAGACGAAGATAACATTGTGCCGCATACCAACCCTATCATCCTTGACTCAGAGGGTTATGCCCCAGATAAGATATATCTTAACGGTAGTTATAAAATTGTTTATTTCGATCAAAGTGACGTTTTAAGTCACGAAGATGATAACGTAAGCAGTGACAACCTAGAAACAACCGCTGAAAAAGTCTCATTCACCCAAGATTCCGTAAACGCTCCGATAATCGTTGACGCTAACGCTATTTTTAGGCGAAAGCTGCATATCATGGACTTTGTGCCAAAATCACAGTGGTCGAGTATTGAAAATCAAGATACAGCCTCCCAAGATCCCGCAACTGTAACCGCTGGCGTTCTTAATGCTTTGCGTGAAATGAAGGCTCGAAAGACTGAGTTAGACTGCGGTTACGGTCGATTTTTAGTTGAGGGCATGGCCTTGTCGGCTGCCACTGACTGCTTGATTTATGGTGGTGAGTTCCAGCTTGATTATCAGGCGTATGGTGCGAACACGCACATTTTCGATCTCCAAAACTCTTGCAGCGACGTCTTTTTTGACAAAATTCATTTTATAGGGACGAGTGACTCAAGCGCAACCTATGATGCCACCAATCGCTATGGGGGCATCGAGGTTAATGATTCAGCTCACGTTGTTATTGAGCGAAGTAAATTCTCTAAATTCACCTCTTATGGGGCGTTCGGGAAAAACCTCACAGGCGGCACTTTTACCGAAGGCTTGCTGATTGATCGATGTCGATTTTTAGACTTCCCTTATGACTCTGGAACGCCATTTCAAGCTGGTGTTATTCTTGGGGATGACGGGGAATATACAACAGTAACTAACTGCCGATTCTATAGAGTGCCTAGTGCAGCAAGGTTTACCGATGGAGCCAACAGCATTTTCTCGCACAATATAGCAATGGACTTGAATGGAGGTTACGGCACAGATAGAGCTGCTTTTTATTCTGAGCAGGGGACTAATAGTGGAAAGCTGCAGGTAACTCACAACAAATTTAATCATATTGAAACTGGTCAGATTGTCGTGTTTATGAAAAATGACCCTACCAAACCGCAAAATATACAAATTTTAGAATCTAACGAACTGCTGGTGAACGGCTCCGTTACTCATAGTCAGCAAGTTGTGATGAATGATTGCCCTAACGCAAAAGTGCTGAATAACAATATCCGCCCAAACAATGTAGTTGCTGGCGAACAGTGTTTAAGGCTGAATGACTGCGATGGCGCAACCGTTGAAACTAACCATTTTGACGGGGGTGATTACTCGATCACTATCGACAATGGCACAGTCAACCTTGGCCACAACACTTACAACTCACCAGCAACCGGGAAGATCAATCTGCGAGGAACAGGTGCATTTAAGGTTACGACCGGGCGCTCTTACTCCATTAGGGTGTCTGGCTCAGGTAGCGCTGGAACACCAAACGATAAAGCTTGGACGTCCAGCAAAATTGCTACTGGCCACTACCAGGTCACTCACAATATCGGTGATACAAATTATTCAGCGAGTGTCGAGATTGATAATTCATCAACCGCACTACTCAGAACTTCGGTTGTGAGAAGCGCAAATACAATTGATGTCTACATAGCGGACTCAGCAGGAACGCTGACGGACTCAGCGCACCTTGTTAATGTTACGGTTGGCGTTAACAACGAGTATGCGCTTTAACACCTAAAATCGGGCGTACTCTCAGACTTTAGGGTTTGAGATACGTCTGTACCATTTAGGTAGTAAACCAAGTTGTCGGCAATGTTAACTCCTAGTCGGTTGTAGGCATCTTGCGAGTAATGGATATTGTCACTCATAGCGCCTTCACTCATAAAGTAGACAGGTAAGTTAGATATAGGTTTTTCAGACTTGTTTATTTGTTTGTTGCCAAGTATGTAACCATGCCTCTTTTGCTCGCAGGTGTGTTTGACGCTATAGCCAACACGCACCACATAGAACTCAGCTAGGTTGTGCAAAGATCTAAATTCAGCTTTGATTGTCTCAAGGTCTGCAAAATAACTATCCAGATCAGTTTGATTGCTTGTGTCTGACTCGCCTTGCAACCACACCATTGAAACGGACTTAATCTCGTACTGATTATGGTTTTCGTAATGGTTAATAGACTCCATAATCCAATTGAACGCCACACTTCCATCATCACCAGATGGAGTTAGGCTTGATATTTTTTTACCATCCACGCCCACGTTGACGATAACAACTTTTTCTCCTGTTAACTCATGGAAGCGGATTGCAAAAGCACTCCATGCGCTGCCCTCATTCAAAGAGTCCTGCCTTGTTGGTTCCGCTAGGTGTTCAGCGGTTTTACTGTTTGCTCGCCACTCATAGCCCCAGCTTTGTGGAACGCCAGGTGCGTTTTGAATGTCTTTAGCGCGACCAGCGGAGTTCGACTGACCGTAAGATACAAGAATATGGATAGCCTCTTTCTTCTGTGGTGGGGGTGTTTCTTTTTTTGGCTCTGGCGAACTTCCACCTTTGCAGGCAATCAAAAAAACACTTATTAAAATAATTCCAAATTTCATATTAATACTCCTTGATAGGTATTCCAAAACTACGTCGTAAGCTATTGATGCATATAGTGCGACACATGCATTTTAAGACAACCAAGCAAAAGTGTAAAACGTTATTAAAAACAACATGGTAATCGCCATCTTAACCTTACCTTGACATGGTGGGGGTCGGTGGTTCGAATCCACTCGCGACTACCAGATATTTCAAGGGGTTGTAGCATATTAGCAATCTCTAATTCCAATATTATTCAAAAACCATTCCAAAACTATTAGGCTTGGCTCGACTGATAATTGTTCGCATAGTCGTTTGGCTCAAAGCCATTATCCATTGCCCTTGTAAGTATTTTAAGAACCCAAGTCAACTCGATTCTAAACGACTTGGCTTTGTTAGCTTCTATGAAGTGACGATATTCTTTGTTGTCACAATTTTGCATAAAATATTTAGCTTGCTTCGATCCCGTGAAATAAGGATTATCAACAAGCTTTTTCACTTCACCTTTGATCACCTTAAGTATTGGCCTTGTTTTTCCGTGAACCTCCCAAAGCATCCATCCGTAGGGTATTTCTTCAGGCTTAAGCAAGCCTTTTGGAGTTAAATAAACTCTATGGTCGCCAATGCCAAAACCATCCTTTCTCCATGGCTTCTTTTTATCTGCCAAGAAGTCAGATCTCGATACTTTAACCTCAACCAAGATGCTCTCTCCCCAGCAATCAAGACCCAAAACATCAGGCTGCTCTCCGTGCATAGCGGAAGTCATGTTAGAGAAAGAGAATTTATAACCCATACCTCTAATTCTTTTTGCGCACCAATCGGCTATCTCGTCATGAGTCATGTCAGCAACCTTCACAATCTCACCTCATTATATTGTTTCTTGCCATCATCAAGATAAATCTGCGTGGTCGTAAAGTCTTTATGCCCCATCAGCTTTTGAATGAAAGCCTCTGGATAGCCCTTTTCTTTGTAAATCTGTGCGCCAAAGTTCCGTATTTCTTTCAGGGTAGGGCGTTCAGCTACCGAAAGTTCTCTGTATGCTCCTGATTTGTCACGGGCAACCCTAAATGCCTTAGACGCCACACCTTTGGTAATGTATGACCAATGCTCTTTGCTCGCCAGTACAGCTTTGCTCACTCTTTTTGGCTTGTAGCAGAATAGGTAAGGTGACGCTATTGGGCTGGTCATTCTGCGCTGAACAATTTCAAACGCTCCAGGCAACAAATCATCAAGGTAAATCTCCAAGAAAACCGCCTCTTTGTAGTTGCTGGTTTTGCGGATAGCAACTTTAACGGTTCGCTTATCCATATCCACATCAGACTTTTTTAGGTTTCGTAAATCGTCAGGTCGAAGCAGGGTGCATTTCCCGAACATCATCATGTCCTGCATCCATGAAACTGCCTCGCTATAAATGGCGTCAAACCCTTCTTTCGTGTGTGGCTTGGTCACTTTTACTGATTTCTCGCCTGTAAGTGTGTTTTGAGCCAAGTTGTTATCAGCCCAACCTTTGCTCATTGCGTACTTATAAATATGAACCATAAGAGCGCGAGCTTTCACATAGCCGTCACCGGTAAATCCGTTATCTAAATACTTTGATAATGACTCTTGACTGATTTCAGCAAGGTGCTTATCGCCCAAATCATTATGAAAGCGTTTTAATAAGGATTGTCTAGCTTTAAGTGTGGTGGCTTTGAGCTTCAGTCGTGGCAGGTATTCATTCTCGAAGCGCACAATTAGCTGGCTTATGAGTGGCGAATTAGGATAGCGCAAGGATTTGACAGCCTTAGATTTCAGCTGTTTATCCATAGCTTTGTTTGCGCTAATGGCAAAGTTGATCGCCTTGTGACGCTCCCTAAAGAATTTCGACTTAGGTGCTTTTGGGTGTTTATACAGATACCCTTCGCCTTTTCGGTAAAGGTACTGCGGTAAGTCTTTGCTGCCTGTTTTCCGTGGTCTAGCTGCCATTATGCTGCCTCAATTCCTATCTGTGACAAAACCTCTTGAGCCTTTTCATCTGCCTTTGTGTCGATATAGACGAAATACATCGATCCAATATTATAGCCTAAAATATCAGTATCGGGGTCGTCTATCCATTTTTTAACCGTTCTAACATCAATGCTTCCGACAATATGCTGATCAACCCAGTCTTTCAAAGGCTGTGCAATGCGGTTAGGATCAAATCCGATGTTCATAGTTAAATACCTACTTACCTTTTTTCCACAAGTAGCGTGACTCTGAGCCTATAGCTATTATCACAGCAAATGTAATCATGAACGAAACCCAGTCTTCAATACCATTCAGCATAAGAGCGGTCGCGCATATAAACAGCGTTGATACTGCTATCCACTTCATGTTAAATCCTCGCAACTTCCGATATTTTTCCCATCTTTAGTGGTCATTTTGTGGCAAGGAACCCATCCGTTAGGGCAGTGAAAACCCCACTCCCTAGACTTCCAGCCTGTGATGAATATTGTCCAAGCTTCTTTAGATTCCAACTCAAGGCGGTGCGCGTATTTGGCGCTGCGGAACTTAGGTAAGAATCGAATAGGGCGCTTAACGCCTTTCTTGGTTATTTCGCGTAATCGGCCTTTTAGAAGGAACGATACGCTCCACCAAGGGTGATCATGTAGTGCACGATCGTCATCATCTTTTAAGAACTGATGAAGGTAAATATTAAAGAATCGGTTTCTAGGTATGAGGTACCAACGCTTTAGGTAGGGGTTATCCTCGCCACCAATACAGAGGTCAGGCTTTCTTTTGATCATAACAGCACCTCTATAGCTAACCTTATGATGGCGTCAACATCACGGGCGACCATGGATAACTCAAACATTAAAAGCTGCTTTCTGCTTGGGTTGGCAGCAAAGAAAGTAAAAACCACCTGCATTAGCTGGGCTTTTCCTCTTACGGTTCCCCTGAAAGGCTCATAATGCACAAACTCGCGACCTGTAAACCAAGCAACCTCAAAACCCTTTGCTATTACTTTCCACTCCTTATCAGGCTCACAAATCTTTGCTAGCGATAGTAGCTGTTCTGGGGATGGGTTAGTCATCTTCTTCTCCAGAATCCATGTAGCAGAATATGCAAATTGCTTCATCATCCTCAATATGAATATCGTCAGGGTCGAAATATCCCTCACACTCTGGACATAGCGCAGGATCGTCATTAACTTGAGTTGGGTTAGTCATTGGTTAGCTCCTTGTTGTGCCTTATATTTTGTAGGCACTCAATAAGCCATTCCAATTTTGTTATAGGAAACTCAACTGAATCTATGTGCTCAATGGTAATGACTCCACTAACACTTTCATCGTGAATGTACTCTTTGTCTTCATAGGTAACGGCAAACTCTACGCCCGAACCATCTGAATACCTTTCGTGATATGTTATTTTGTTTGCCTTCACAACTCACTCCTCGCTTTGCTGATTTGCTTAGTCATTGGTTAGCTCCTTAAATCCTGTTTAACGATAAGATTTCTACATCGCTATGACTAACATCCCTAGGGACTTCCGAGGATAGCCGTACAGCTGATTCGCATCTAATATTTACCATCACTTGATCTAACTCTTTTTTTAAACTCTTGTGAGTGTAAATTGAGTGCCACCAAGTAAATTTTCCCGAATTATCGTTATGCGCAATTTTTACGCTGAAAAAGTATTTTCTTTTAATCATAGCTCACTCCTCGCTTTGTTGGTTGGATAGGAAGTCTATGGCTTCGTCAGGGTTTGGGACGTAATTGAAATTATTTTGCACTTTACCCATATGAACGCCTATAGCTAAATCATTTAAAAGCCTTTTAGCCTCCTCAAGCTCCGCTTTTGTGCGGGATAGCTCATCAAGGTAATTATTACTTTCACCGTGTATATCTTTGAATAGATGATCTGTTTTCCTAGCTGTCTCAGAGTCAGGGAAAATGATAAGCTCTCGCCCATCCTTTAGTGCTATACTTGTAGGTCTAAACCCATGACCACAACAGCTTGCAACGGTTTCCACCCCTATGCTGTTAAGGGCATTAATTAGTGGTTTAATACATTTGTCAATACCAGCATTTATTTTACTACAGTTTAGATCCCCGCAAGCGGTTTCCTTTACTTTACTCACTCTAACCTCCAAAGCTAAATGGCGTTGATTTTGCTTTGCGCTTGAAGCCTGGCATTAACTGGCCTTCGTTATCGTCAGCCAATTCAAGTTCATGCTTTCGCTGATTCATTGATTCTCTGCCTGAGTCAGCCATTAGCTTTGTTACTTTGCCTATTTCATTTCCTTGCCCAAGGTTAGGTCTTGGTTGTAATGGGCCGAATAAATCTGTCATATCTATCTCCGTTAAAAGTTAGCCTGTATCGGTCACGGCACAGGCGAGCCACGTTTGAACCTATGATGTTGACCTATCGGTTCTCTACCCAGCGACACCGACTATAGGCGCATTGCTACCCAAGAAAGGGCGGGGCTGGTCGTTATCAGGCTATTGAGGGAGTCTCGCCTATTCCGACCGCGGGGTTCGCTAAAATCCAATATCATCATCGTCAAAATCATCGTCCATCGCTGGAGCTGACTGCGGTTGCTGTGATGGTTGCGCTTGCTGTCTAGGCGCTGAATCACCTTTACCGCCAAGCATCTGCATCTGACCGTTAATATCAACTACAACTTCAGTGGTGTATCGGTCTTGGCCTGATTGATCCTGCCATTTGCGGGTTTGAAGTTTGCCTTCAATGTAAACCTGTGAACCCTTGCGCAAATACTCGCCAGCAATTTCAGCAACCTTTCCAAAAATGACAATGCGGTGCCAATCGGTTTTCTCTTGCTGTTGGCCTTGCTTATCCTTCCAGGTTTCGCTGGTTGCTAATGTTAGGTTGGCGATAGGCTTACCATCCGATGTGTAACGAATTTCAGGGTCTTTGCCTAAATTCCCGACCAAAATAACTTTATTAATTCCGCGTGATGCCACTATGAATACCTCTTAATTAATTCTTCTCTATCAGCCCATCTAATGGCTGTGTTTCCTAGATGCTGCGGGTCATAAACTATGACGCACGATCCTCTTGTATTGCCTTTAACCTCTGTTCCGTCTGGCCTACAAAAAGCGACCCGACCATTAATAAAAATAATTTCGCTCGCTTTGCCGAAAACGTGCTCCTGATAAGCCTTCTCACCGTTAGGCGTTGGCACGACAAATACACTGGTAAAGCCTTTCTTTGCTTCTTCGTACCCTTTAGCCAGCCAAGGTTTGATGCTAGAGTAGGGTGGGTTGCAGAAGCCAACGCCAGACGTCATAAACCAATCTTGTTCAAGTGAATTAACATTCTCCGAATAAAAACCAAAAGGCGCTTTACGGTTTCCTTTGGAGCAAGCCAAGTCTGAACTGAAGTCAAACCTTTCATCCAGCCAGCGATATAGCCATGCGGGAGTTTCCCAGCAGTCACGCTCATTAATTGGTGTTGTACTCACTTGTTGTTGATTCACTGCTTACCCACCTTTTCAACTTCGCTAATCAAATCATCAATCTTTCCTGCATCGTCATAGCGCTGGAATATTGCTCGCTGCTGTTCATTAGCGTGCTTATACTCTTTGCTGTGATGCGGGTGCATGATTAGCACTGCTTGAAAGCTATGTATTTGCTTTGCGTCTTGAGTGATGTTCATTTGATAGTTAACCGTGATTTGCCGCTGCCAAGTTTAGCGCCTGGCACTTCCTTACCTTCTTTCAAAGCTTTTTTGACAACGTTTTTGTCAATATTTACGGTGACAACTTCCTGCTTGTATTCGTCAGGTATTTCTTCTGCGTTTTCTATCTCGCAAATTACAGAGGGCTTGCCTAGCTTCACTACAAATTCAGCGCATGAGATTTCATCGATACCTGTACGCGCCATGTTTTCACGAAGGTAATTTTTTAAACCTTCCGATTTATTCTCTATAGCTTTTCGTCTTGCGCTAATTCGAGCTTCGGCTTCTTTTAAAGCTTTGGCTTCCGCATCGAGATTTTGAAAGAAAGCAGCAACATTTCGACCCTTGTTAACTAATTCGTCTTTAAATGTTTCCAAGGTGTCGTTGAAGGTTTGTTGATCTGCCTCAGCTTCCGTTAGCGCATCAAACACTTCTTTGTATTCATCTGCGATTTGATATAATGCTAATCCGCTCATGCTACATTCTCCTGCGTTAGTTTTTCTTTCATTTGGTCTTTAACAGACTCCAATTGCTCAAAGCCAAAGCCTTGAGATTGCGCCCATTTTCCAGCCTTATTCCAATTAACATGAAGCTCCTTGATATCGTTAGACGCCTCAAGCATTGCCTCGTAATCAATTAACTGACTCTCAAGAACTTCCTGTCTGGTTGCGCCATCACTAAGCCATTCGATTAGCTCTTTACCAAAATCTTCGCCCGGCTTCTCTATAGTCACATCTTGATACTTGCCGGTTCTGTCCTTAGCAAAGGTTGCAAAGTGGTCATGGTTCATTTCGATTAACATATCGAACTCGTACTCAATTCCCTTGCCTTGCTCTGGCGCGAGCCCAACTTTAACTGGGCGCGATTTCCCGTTATTGGTTGTTTCGGTAATCCACTCGGTTTTGGTTCTTAGCGTTGCGATAACGTGACCAGGGTAATTTAAGATCGCATTAACAAGAGTTTTCTGAATAGGTGTGCCTTCACTCCATGCGCTCCATGTATTTCCGCGATACTTGGCCTTCGCAATCTTTTCAACTTCTTGCAGTAGCTGATGCCAAGCATGAGAAAGGCTGTCAATAATAAGAACTTCATACCCTTGCTCAGAGGCAAAGTTAATCGCTGAAACATAACTTTGAACGCTATGATCATCTAAATCGCACACATCAAACTTATGATCGCCTGCATATTTGCTCGCAGAACCGCGCTCTGTGTCGATAAGCGCAATACTGTCAGACATGCCACTAGCAATACGAAGGCTTGTTTTTGTTTTTCCTGCTCCGCTTGGCGCGGCAATCGCTAGTCGTAACTTGCTTTTTTCTTTCGTTGCTTTCTGGAACATTATTTCTCTCCCATAACTCTCGCATAACTTCATATTCAAACTGTGACTGGCACATTACTTACTCACACTTAAAACGTATTCTTCAATTTCATCTTCGAAGAAGTCTTGATCATGCTCCCAAATGAAGCGCGCAAGACATTCAATTTCATCGCCCTCAGAAGGGGTGCCTTCCATGGCTTCGGACAATGAACCAGTTGCTTTCTCAAGGGTTTTCTCAGCTTCGTCATGCTCGTCCATTAGCTTTGATCGAGCTTCGCCCTCAGATGCTTTAAATAGGGTTGCTTTGTGGTCGCAGTCTCTTTGCAGTGAGCAAATAGTTTCTATTGCTGAGATACGCAGGTTTCCTAAATCGCCTTTCCACTTGAACTGGATATGAGGCAATACTTGGTCAAACTCTAAAGTATTCATAATGTCCTCACGGGTAGGCTTGAACACTGGTAACTTTTCATCGGTGATACGGCAGGGCATTGGGTTATTCATTATTTACCCCACTTTTCCACTGTGTAACCGCGCTTCTTTAAGGCTTCAACGCTCCCGTAAGGCATGTGAGAAGTTGCTCGGAGTAGGTTTTGCCAAGCTTTGCTTTCTGTTTTAGCCTGAATATCAAATACAGGAGTTCCTGCTGGCGTTACCGGCACATATCTACTCATACCGACCACCAATCACTTCCAAATAAGATGCAAACCAGAACAAATGATGCGAACCATAGAGTGGCGCTTAATAGCTTCTCGCCCTTGGTTTCTACTTGCTGGCTATTAGGTTTCTTTAATGACATTGCTCGCCCCTTTGATTAGCTGATGGATAAAGTATAGCAAATGCTAAACTAAATGGTCAATAGCAAATGCTAAACTTTTTGTTAGAGGCATAAAAAAACCGCCCGAAGGCGGTTGTAGGGTATTTAATTTAGGTTATATATATCCTTGAAAACCTAGCTTATCAGACATAATTATTCCACAGCGTTGGCAGGTGTTAACCGAACCATCATGCTTTGTATGGGTGGTTTTCCATATATGGCCTTTAAATTTACATACATGCCGGTATATTCTTCTTTGAAATTTAACCATTTATTTTTTGGTTTCTTCGCAAACGTTGGTTTGCCACTCAGGTTTGAACTCGCAATTAAGCCCGCACTTGTAATCGCCTTTGTATATGGCGTTTAAAGAACTTAAATATTTTAAAGTGGCGTCACGGCAATGCTGGAGTGTCTCAAATTCACCTACTTTTATGTGAGTAGTTAAATTGTTTTTGTTGGGATATGCAAATCCTGTCCATTCTTCTGATTGTGTGAAGTGAAATATCAGAAATACAATCACTCCTAGAAAAATCAATCCTTTCATATTTACTCCTTCATGTATGCTCCAATGACTTTACCCAGCACCCTGAAAGGGTCTGTAATTACCGGATAGGCTGGGTTCAGTGGTTTCAAATACTTTCGCTCACCGTCAATCACTAACTGTTTAAACGTGGCTTCGTTATCACCGTTTACTTTAGCCACAACACGGTCACCGCTAGCCGCTTCGCGCTCTGGATCGACAAAAATAATCATACCTGCGGGATAGCTACGCCCAACAGGAGACGTCATAGAGTCTCCTTCAACCTCTAAGGCATATGTGGAATCGCTGTGTCGAGTGGGGCAGATGTACCACTCGTCCGCATCTCCTGGCTCAAACGGATCGCTTGCTTCTTGCCAAGCGCCGGCCTGAACACGCGATATAAGAGGAACCTCCTTATTATGGGGCAATTCATAATGAGCTACCGACTCTTGCACCCCATCAACCTTAACCTTTGGCCGCAACATAAAGTCGATAGATCCCTCAGGCTTCCCAATCTCCCGCTGCTCTGAACTCGTCTCATCAAAAAAATAGGTAGGGAGTCCTAGTTTCTTTTCTAAGTTTCGCGCGGCTTTTTCACCCATAGAGCGCGTGCCGTTTATGAGTTGGCTTATATAGGCTTTATTGATGTCTTCACCAGACTCAATAAGTTTGGCTTGGCTGCCGTACTTTCGCACTAAAGCCTTTAGACGCTCGATTCTAATTTCATTCATATTCTTCATCCTTTGCATTCTATAGCAAAAGCTATTTTTAGCGACTAGCATTTGCTTGACGCTAATGTTTAGCAAATGCTATACTTCTCAGTAGTAGAGAAATTAGGAAGCATGATGACTTTTAAAAAATTTTATTTAGACCTATCGAAAGAAGAAAAAGAGGAATTAGCTGTAACTGCTGATACCTCTAAAGCCTACCTTGATCAAATTGCCAGCGGTCACCGAAACGCTGGTTTTTCAACTGTAAAGAAATTAATACGGGCAGATTCTCGTATAAGCATTGAAATGTTTGATCCTGAATTAGCCGCCTAAAAAAATTTAATCATTATTTGTTGGGAAGTGAGAGGAAGTAAATCATGAGCGTTGGGAAGCAACAGGAAATACCGATAATGTCAGAGGTTAAACCTTTGAAAAGTATTGATATTTCTAAAGTTCAAGATGCGCAGGGCGCAATCCTTCTAAGTGAAAAAATGTCGCCAGTTCAACGCGATTATGCCAGTTATGCAGATCTACTTGGTTACAGCAACAGCGGTGCATTTAGCAAGTTTCGAAACGGTATCGCTGCCAAGTTAATTGAGCGTCTTATTTTGCTTATGGAGGCTAATGGAAACATTGGTATTTTAGAGTACATGGCTAAAAAACTAGGTGTTGAGATAAAGCCTCAGCAAACCGAGAAAGAGCGATTAGAAGCCCAAATACACGCACTACAGGCAAAGTTAGAGGTGGCGTAATGAAGTGGTTTAAGCACAGCGCAAGCTCAAACTTAAACGCAAAGCTTCAAGATTTAGTTCTTGAGTATGGTTTTGAAGGTTACGGTGTTTATTGGTACTGCTTAGAGCTTATTGCTGGAAATGTTGAGCCCGAAAAGCTGACTTTTGAGCTTGAGCACGATGCACGATTGATTGCTCGTTACGGTGGAATAGGCGTTCAGAAAGTCGAAGAAATCATGAAGCACATGGTTAAGTTAGAGCTTTTTGAGTGCTCAAACGGCAAGATTACATGCTTAAAACTGGCAAAGCGCTGTGATGACTACACTGCCAAACTGGTTAAGAAGAATCAAGCGCAAGCCATTGATAATAAAGAACTCCGAGAAAGTCCGACAAACTCCGAGAAAGTCCCCCTAGATAAGATAAGAATAGATAAGAATAGATCAGAAAATAAAGAGCAAAAGAAAGGGTCGCCTTCGGCTCCTCGCCCTAGATTCAAAAAACCAACGATTGACGAAATTCAAAACTACTGTGATGAAAGAAGCAACGGTATTAACGCTCAACACTTTCACGACTACTACGAATCGAAAGGTTGGGTAGTTGGTAAAACCAAAATGAAGTGCTGGAAAGCAAGCGTAAGAACTTGGGAGCAGCGAAGCAAAGACAACTCAAATTCAGAAGGAGGTCGCAATGAGCTCGACTTTAACTCAACCAACTGGTAGCCAACAACCTGCCGAGCAGGACAAGCGAGTGGTTAACCATTTGTTCAAGAAGCTACGAGGAATATTCCCTGCATGGCGCAATAGCATCAAGACTGAGGAAGAATTAAGTAACACTAGGCGAGAGTGGTATTACGCTTTGGTTGATGCTGGTATTTCAACCTTCGAACAAATCGAGGACGGTATCAAGTTTGCCCGTCAATACGATAGCCCATACTGGCCTAGCTGCGGAATGTTCATCAAGTGGTGCAACGAAGGTACGATTCAGCGCCTTGGTGTTCCTGACAAATACGATTGCAAAAACCTGTTAATCAAATACAGCAACGATTCAAAGGTTCGATTAGATCGTTATTCGTACTGGATATGGCGCAACTTCGACAACTACAAATTCAAAAGCGCTCCTGCTAAAGAATCAGACCGTCACTTTGATTATTACTACCGAAAGATGATCAAGTTGGTTGTCGATGGCAAAGAAGTATTCAGCGAACAGCCACCGCTTATTCAGCCAAAACCAGAGCCAGAGATTAGCGAAGAAGAAAAGGAAAAGCTGGCTGCTGACAATATAGGAAAAATCAAAGAGGTGCTTGGTAATGGGTAAAGAGTGGCACGAAAAAGACGGGTTACCGCCTGTTGGTGAGGTGGTTGAATTTAATAGAAGTCCAGAATTTAGGTATTCATCATCCATAGAGCATTGGAAGGATGGTGATCATGTTGAAGTTTTGGCAATAAAGAAAACCGACATCGACTTTAAGTACAAGCACGAAGCTGTTGTTTGGAATGATAGGTTGAAAATGGCTGCTAATTTTACGAAGCCATCTCTGTCACCAATCCAATCCGAGCGGGATAAGCTGATTGAGAAGCTATGCGACATAGTAAATAAAGATGATGACTGCCGCAAATGCAATGTAAGTATTGACTGCTCTGTATCTCAAAAAGCCGTTATTGAGGCAGTTGTTAACGCAGGCTGGAGGCCAAAAGATGTCTAGCGGTAACCAATGGCTAGTTAATAGCGAGCACTCAAAAACAGCTTACAAGGCTCAGGTCGATAAGTGGTTTGAGGAGCATAAATATTTAACCTTCCCTAAACCAAGAATCGGCAAGGATAGAAGCCTTCCGCAAAACGCGCTATTCCATGTATTTAACACCGAATGGATAGCGTACAAGTTGGGCAAGCCTTCAAACCTGGTTACAAAAATCGAGCTTACAGGAATGAAGCGAACCACTAAAAAGCTTGCTTATCATCACTTAAGGCAGGACTTCTTGATTCACGAGATAACAGATTACTCAACCGGTCAAACTAAGCTTGATTACACAAGCTCAAAGGACTGGAAAAAGGGCGAAATGTTCATGGTGCTTGAGTTAATGCAAAACCTAGCTGCTGAGGATGGATTAATTCTCGAAAGCAAGGGCGAGTTTAAGCGATTACAGGAAAGCGAAAATGCCTAGCCGATTAACCCCAAACAAAGCCGAAAAGCAATGGCTATTACGTGTAGTCGAATCGGGTTGCATTGTTTGCCGAAACCTTAACGGATCAAAAACACCAGCAGAAGCGCATCACATGTACGGACGCTCAGCTAAAAACGGTCATTGGTATCTACTACCGCTATGCGACATGCATCACCGCAACGGAAGCGACAAACCACCATTCATTAAATTCCATCCATACAAGGCTCGTTTTGAGGCTGAATACGGTACTCAAGAAGAGCTATTTAACCAGCTATGCGATGACATAAACGGAGGGCTAAAGCCATGGGAGAAGCAATAGCGATTTGCAAGCTTATGAAAACAGCCAGAATGAAAAAAGGAATGACTTTAAAGCAATTATCCAAGCAAACAGGATTTTCAATCCCTGCGCTATCAACTTGGGAGCGAGGGGTAAAAACACCAACCATGTTTAATGCTGAGTGCGTCCTTAGAGTGCTTGGCTACCAACTTAAGGCGGTGAAATTATGAGTCAAACTAACCAAGTCTGCCCTAAGCAGCTCAAATACGGAAAGGGCATAAGAGAAGCGCGAGAATCTAAAGGTATGACTATCGCCAACCTTGCCTATAAGACCGGCTACAGCACAGAAACTATTTCCCGTATGGAGCATGGCTACAACGTTAAGGCAATCACCATGATTGATGTTCTATCTGCTCTTGGCTACGAATTAGCGATTAAGGAGAAGTCATGAGCAACCTTCGACACTCGGCAAAACGTGACGCTAATGAGCCTGACATCATCAGCGCTTACGAAAAGATGGGGTGCGCAGTAGAGCGCTTAAACGGTGCTGGCATTCCTGATTTGTTGGTTTCCTTTAAGGGCTTCCAAGAGGTGGTCGAAGTTAAAACCAAGGATGGCAAATTAAATAAGGCGCAAAAAGAATTTAGATCGAAGTTCGGTAGATTAACGGTAGTTCGAACGGTAGACGAAGCTATAGACCACGCCAATCAATTGCGTTCTACAGCTAAAGCATTATACGAAGCAATGGCAAGAAGGAGTGAAGCATGAGTTACAAACTAGCAGACGGCTCGGATAGTAGTCAGTATAAAGTGGGTGATTTGTTTGAGCGCCCAAACGGAAGGCTTGCTGAATTTAGTCTAGATGATGGAACTTCATGTCCTTATTTTAAGCTGGAGGGCAGTGAAGAGGTTGTTAGTTTATTTTGGGATTGTCTGAAGCCCCACCCAAAACCCTTCACCAAAGATGATTTGAAGGATGGGATGCGGGTCGATCTTCGCAATGGGTCTGTGCGCTTCCTTCTCGGAAACAACCTGCTCTCATTTGACAGAAATGCATTTATGGGTAACGGAGGTTTTGAGCAGGCAACCTATAAGCGTAATTACAAGGATGTCTTAGAGCATTATCAGTATTCCGAGCTAGACATCATCAAAGTAACTGACCGTGACGGCACTATAGTATTCCAGCGCGAGCCTGAGTTAATCGAAAAGACGATTAAGGCAACGGGCGAGCAATGGGAAAAGATTAATGAGATTTTGGAGTCAAACTAATGACTAAAGACATAGAATCAACCGTCCTAGAGTGGGCTGAATGGTCTCGCTTACAGTTCACTAGCCTTGGTTACCCTCGACAGTCTATCGATGCTAGTCACGCCATGGGCGCCTATGAATACACCTTAAGCAAAAACCGCATTAAGCAGATTCAAGCTAAGGTTCGCGCCAAACAGGATTTAACCGAGCAGGAAAGAACCATGCTGGCTTACTACAAGCTTAATGGTGAGCCAATGCCCACTGTTATGGCCTCAGCTACCGATACAGGAAAAAAGGTTCGTAATATGCCTATCAACCGTGTGGCAGAGCACATAGAGCGAGCAATGGTAGGGCTTCATGCGCTGGATAAGATGGCTTATTTCGTGCTGGTTAGATTCTACGTTTTCGAGGACAGTCCAGCCCAAATAGCGCGCCTTTTCGACAGAGTATGCAAGGTTAAGAAAAACGGCCGCGTTTACATTCAGGGCGACAACAAATGGGCTAATCGAGCTATCGACAAATCATTAAATATGCTCGAAAAGATTTTAAACGATGAAGCGCCAGCTAAAAAGTTGGCATAGGAGAGTGAGATGGAGAAGAGAAAAGTTAGCATCAAAGAGCGGTTATTAATCCCTTTAATAAAAGCTAGATATTTATTAATTTCACTTAAAGCAACTTTTAAACCGCATTTGGGGGCAAAAGTTATCTACAAGGGAGAAAAATACACATTAATCCAAGGGGTGATGAACCCTGTTTGGACTTTATCTAGGAAGGGCTCATTCGATCAAACCAAAACCACACTAAAAGAGAATATCAAAGTAAATAAAAAGGATTTCAGGCTTTCTTACACATTGCCTAATTTGATTTTTTGTAGCTTAAGCATGTACAGGTTCCTTTGTAGGTATTGGCTTTATATTGATTATGATTACTTCCCAGGGCTTTGCTATTACAAAGGAATACCTCAAAAGGCAACTAACCAACCAAATAAGTGAGGAGTGAGTTGTGAATATTATCATAAAAAATGAATCAGACATTAGCGACGTTGGGGTTGTCGGAATGGTTCAGGCTGTTATGCGAGGCAAGCCAAGAAGTGGGCAGCTGACGCAGTTTAGGGTGGCTCAATTTCCTGGCAAAGTTTTAATAGTTAATGTTTGCTATACAGAGTCTGAGGATGGTGAATCTTTATTCCATATAGCAAGTAAGGATGCGGATAAAAAGTAATTGCCCGAGAAACACCAATCCTTGACCAATCCGCTTGAATTTGCTATAGTTGTGCTAAGTTCAGCAAAGCTGACGAAATAACAAAAGTTTCAAGCCCTAGATCGAAAGGTCTGGGGCTTTTTCGTATGCGTCCTTCTCTCTCCCCAATTGGCGCTAGGGCTATCGCTTGGTAGCCCGACCTAATTTAAAAAGACCACCATATATGATTGATACTTCATTAATTCAGTTAATAGCGCTGATAGTTACTATAGTTGGCGTTGCTATTGGTGCAGGGTGGGCTATTTTCTTGTTTTTAGATAAAAAAGTAAGCGAAGGTGACAAAGAGGTCACCAAAAAGGTCGATGGTGATGTTCAAAAGCTTCATCTGCGTATCAATGGGGTTGAAAGAGAGTACATACCCCGAAGGGAGCACGACAAAGAGATTAACCGTATTCACGATGATACAAAGCAAATCCGCGACCTTATCATTGCTGGGAACGCAGAACATAAAGAGCTTATTCAGGCTCAGAACGCAAGAATCGACAAGGTATTGATGCAAATCAGCATTAGAGGCTAAATTATGATCATAACCGCGCCACTAAGAACGTCAGATAAATGGGGTTCAGGCTGGTACGGTGCGCCAAGAGGTCACGGTTCTCATAATGGCGTTGATGTAGCCTGCTACAAAGGCTCAATCATTCATTCAAACGTAAGCGGTAAAGTCACTAAGATTGGCTATCCTTACCCACCTAGCGACCCAAAGAAAGGCCATTTCCGCTATGTGGAAATAGAAACCAGCGACAACTGGAAGCATAGAACGTTTTACGTTGATCCACTTGTTAAGGTCGGTGATTACGTCACTAAAGGCGACAAAATCGGCAAAAGCCAAGGTTTAACCGATATTTGGCCCGGCATGACCGACCATATTCACTATGAAATCAAAGTCCTAAAAGACGATAAATGGACGTTTATAGACCCGACTAACCATGTTTAAACTCATTCTTGTAGCCGTATTATCCTTATCGCCAGTAAATTACACTGGGAAAATTCCTACTATAGACGAACGGCTGCAAGTCTTATCAAAGGCACTTAGAGCGGAGTTATCTAAGTGCGAATCACCTGCTGAAGTCGAATTTTGCACGATACAGGTTCAAATTGCTCGCTACGACAAACGAAGATTAATCGATAAGCGCTTAATGTCACTGGAAAGCAGTGGCGCGCCAGCGGTTAGCTTTCATAGTAGCGACTCAAGACTACGTTAAGTAGAAAAAAGCACTAAATAAAATTAAGGAGAAAGTCATGGCTAAAAAAGTCATCTTTGGTTTCTTGGTTGCTTTCTGCGTCACATTTTTTGTATCACCGGTTAGCGCAAGCGAACCTTTATCTTTGGAAGAGCAAGTCTTTTCTGTTGATGGCGATACTCCTGATGTGGCAAAGCCCGAAGTAGACAACGGCTTCACTTTGAATATTGAGCGATGTCGTACCTATAAACGGTTAGAAAGCCCAATCAAATCAGAATCAGATTTGTATCAATCTTATCCCTACAGTCAAATCACTCTAAATGTTGAGCGAAGGCCAAACGAGACCTTCACATAGAGATAAGATAAAAATAGTTGCAAGCCAGCGATGGTTGGCTTGCATTTAAAAGGGTTTACCGAATCCTTCTAAATGCAAAAGGCATATTATGACTAAAGAAACCAAGCAAAAAGTAAAAGAAGGCGCTAAGACTGTAGCGTTTGACTGGGTGTTAATCCTATTGTCTATCGAGGCAGCCTTAAACCACTTTTTTGAATACTGGGCAAGCATAAGCCCGTTTCTTGGTGAAAACAACGCATTGGTTTACGTTCCGGCCTTTATCCTAAGAATGGGATTTGTGGGCTGGCGCTTCTATCGAAAGCAGGAGAAATAACTTGTTAGTTGTACTCCGTAAGTACGGCACCTTAATTGGTGCCTTTTTTTTGGCTGCTATTCCGTTCATTGCTTACTTCTTTGGTAAGCGTGAGGGAAAAAAGAAGGGTGAACAAATCGCCAAGAAAGCAGAAGCCAAAGTTGAAGCGGTAGAGCGACAGCAAGAAGAAGCGGTGCAAAACGAGGTTGAGTATCGCCAAGACGTTAAAGAAGCCAAAGAATCAGCAGAGCAGGCAGAGAAAGATGAAAAGCGTGAAGATAGCGACAATAGTTTTACTAACCCTAATTGGTAACGGCTGCTGCACGACTACTTATCATGCTGACATTAAACCACCTGCTAAGCCATTACTTCAAACCATCACCAAAGAGCAACAGGACGCCATAGAGCGCGATACCTGGCTAAAGCTACAAGAGCGTGAAGCTCAGATTAAAGCTTACGGCAATAAACTGCTTAAGGTAATCAACCAGCACAACCAAGCTAATGCAACCAATTAAAAACATTGAAATCTACCAAGGCGAAAGCTGGGGCGAAACACTTAAGCCAGTGTATAACCATGAATTCGCTATTGATGCATCAGTTTCTTGTGTACTGACGGTAAAGAAAGACAAAAACACAAAAATAACAAAAACGATAACTGACGCATCATCGGATAACCTGTATTACAAGCCGTCACTAATGCCAGCTGAAACATCATCACTTGATGAGGGTGAATACAGTATGGTGATTACTGTCGCTGATTCAGATACAGACTTTGAACATCAGTTTCGTTATGCATTAACGGTGAAAAAGTAATGCCAGCAGGAAGACCAAAGCTTTTTAAGTCAAAAGCAGAATTAGAAAAGAAGATTAAGAGTTACTTTGAAAAAGAAGCGTTTGTGACATTCGGGGATGTAGAGATGTACAGCCCAACCATTTCAGGGCTTGCATATCATCTTGGGATGTCCACAGAAACACTAAGGATGTACGGTCAAAGCGAAGAATTTTCTGCGACTATAAAAAGAGCTAAGCAAAAAGTGGAGATTCACCTAGAACAGCGCCTAGCAAGCAATGCTGCCACAGGAACTATTTTTAATCTGAAGAACAATTTCGGATGGAAGGATAAGCAAGAAATTGAGCACTCTGGTGGACTTTCAGATATAACGGAAGAAGAGATAGATGCCAAGCTCGCTGAGCTCGAAAAGCAAATTAGCAGCTAAGCGTGAGTACCTCGAACTGCTTGAGGAAAAAGCAAGACGCATTAAATTCAACTTTATACGCCAGTACGCACCATATAAAAAACAATTAGAATTTCATGCATTAGGCTTGCGCATAGCGGAAAGATGCTTAATGGCTGGCAACCAGTTGGGCAAAACGTTTTCAGGTGCTGCCGAAGCTGCTTACCACGCAACAGGCGATTACCCTGATTGGTGGGAAGGCGAGAGATTTGATAAGCCTAATGTGGGCTGGGTTTGTGGCGTTTCTGGTGAAAGCATTCGAGACTCCACTCAAAAGCTATTAGTTGGGCGTGTGCAAAGCGCTGACGATATTGGTTCGGGAATGATACCGAAAGACAATATCATTGAAGTGGTCCGCGCTTTAGGCATTAAAGATTTACTTGATCACGTTAAGGTCAAGCATAAATCAGGCGGAACAAGCTTAATCTTTTTTAAATCATACGAAAAAGGCCGGGCAAAGTTCCAAGCAGAAACCATTGATTGGGTATGGTTTGATGAAGAACCTCCTGAAGACATTTATACAGAAGGTTTAACACGGACCAATAAAGGCCAGAAAGGGCAGTTCAGCTGGCTTACATACACACCGCTTCTTGGAATGAGTAACGTCACCATGAAGTTTGTGCAAAAGGACAATGACAATAAAACCCTGGTCAACATGACAATTGACGATGTTGATCACTACACGGAAGCAGAAAAACAGCAAATCATTCAAAGCTACCCAGAGCATGAGCGCGAAGCTCGCGCCAAAGGTATTCCAACGCTTGGTAGTGGTCGGATTTTCCCAATAGCAGAAGAAAAAATATCTTGCGAACCTTTCGAGATACCGAAGCATTACGCGCAAATTAACGGTTTAGACTTTGGTTGGGACCATCCCCAAGCTTGCGTGAATATCGCATGGGACAGGGATGCCGATGTTGTTTATATCACCAAAGGCTACCGAGCGAGAGAGACGACACCAGAAGAAGCATCAATACCCATCCGTAAGTGGGGAGACTGGATACCAACAGCATGGCCTCATGACGGCTATCAACACGATAAAGGAAGCGGTAAAGAGCTTGCTTCTCAGTATCGTGATGCAGGGCTCAATATGCTTGATGAACACGCCACTCACGAAGAGGGTGGTAACGGTGTTGAAGCAGGATTAATGGAAATGCTCGACCGAATGAAGTCGGGAAGGTTTAAGGTTTTTAATACCTTTAATGAATGGTTTGAAGAGTTCCGCCTTTACCACAGAAAAGACGGGAAAATTATTAAAGAAAGAGACGATTTAATGGCTGCAACTCGATACGCATTAATGATGATTCGTTATGCAGATGTTGAAACCTCTAGCTTTTATGACGACGATGACGGTGGTTCAAATTGGAAAGTAGTGTAGAAAAAGACATGCTCACAAAGCTTGTCGGTTATTACGAAAACTTTGTGGACCATACCGAAGATGCTCGCCAACTTAGCGAGCGTGATCGAGATTATTACGATGGCAAGCAATGGACCGATGAAGAAATTGAAATTCTCCAGAATCGCGGACAGCCGGCAATCGTGGTTAATCGCATCAAGCCAAAAGTAGACTTCTTGTTAGGTGTGGAGCGTCAACAGCGCACCATGCCAAAAGCATTCCCTAGAACCCCTAAGCACGAAAAAGACGCAGAGAGTGTTAGCGATTCACTGAAATACATTACTGATAACTGCGACTTTGATATTAAGCGCTCAGATGTCTTTGAAAACCTGTCTATTGAAGGCTATGGGGCTGCTTTAGTAAGGGCTGTGCTTAAAAATGGAAAGCCCGAAGTCGATATTAAGCGAATTCCTTGGGATAGGTTCTTTTATGATCCTCATGCGTCTGAGCGTGACTTTAGCGACGCACGATTTATGGGTATGGTGCTATGGATGGATGAAGATGAACTTCTCGAGTCCTACCCCAATAAAAAAGACATTGTTGACGCTGCTTACTTGAAAGGCGGTGATGACGATGATGACACGTTTTCCGATAAACCCAAATATAACTGGGCAGATAAAAGCCGGAAGCGTGTACGCATCTGTGAGATTTACTACAAACATCAAGGCACGTGGATGCAATGTCGTTTCACAAAGGCTGGATTCATCACAGACCCTAGACCAAGCATCTTTTTAGACGAAGATGGAAAGCCTGATTGTGCCATTGTCGCAACATCTTGCCATATTGATCGAGATAACAACCGTTATGGCATCGTTCGACAGCTTATCGATCTACAGGATGAAATCAACAAGCGCAGAAGCAAGGCTATTCATCTGTTTAGTACGCGTCAGGTATTTGCTGAAAAAGGCGCTTTCAAGGACCCTAGAAGAGCTAGAAAAGAATTCAGCAAGCCAGATGGTTTTATTGAGTTCGAGAAGGGTAAGGAATGGAAGGTTAGTGATACCAGTGATATGGCAACCTCTCAATTCTCCCTATATCAAGAAGGTAAAGGTGAGATTGACGCCATTGGTGCCAATAATGCTATGCACCACAAGCAAAGTGGTCGAGCACAAGAAATCAGCCAGCAAAATGACTATACGGAGCTTGCACAGTTATTTGACGCGCTTAAACAGTGGGAACGTAAAGTTTATCGAGCAGCCTGGAATCGTGTAAGACAATTCTGGGATGATGAACGCTGGATACGTGTGACTGATGATGAAAAGAACCTTAAATGGGTGGCTTTAAACCGTCAAATCACGTTAGGCGATAAGCTTCGTGAAGAGGGTCAGTTGTTTGATGTTAACGACCCTTATTATCAGCAAGTTATTGCAGTAGAAAACAGTGTTGCGGAAGTTGATGTTGATATTATCATCGAGGATGCACCAGACGTTGTTAACTTGCAATCAGAGCAATTTGAAGTTCTCGCTAGACTGGCTGAAAGAAGCCCTGAAATTGACATTATTGACATCATCAAGGCATCCAGTTTGCGCAACAAAGACCAGATCATTGAAAACATCGAGTCGAGACGCAAGCAACAAGTGCAACCGCCTCCACCAGAGGTTATTCAGCTTCAACAGCGCAAGCAAATGGCTGAGATTAGCAAAGATGAGGCTCAGGCCAGCAAGTATCAAGCGGAAGCAGATCAAACGCATATTGAAAATCAAGCGGTAACCACTGGTTACGCGCCTCCAAACAGTATTTAGAGAACATTAACCGCCTTCGGGCGGTTTTTTTATGCCTCGTATATGCGGGGCTTTTTTATGGGTGATGACAACCCTTGAAGGTCAGTATAGCGATGACGGCTAACGGTCAATAAGTGATAACGACTTTAACGGTTAAACCATGAGGAATTATTTTATGAGTGAAGACTTTGATAAAGCATTTTCAAACGAGGAAGAGCAGGAAACTCAAGTAGAAACTACTGAAGAGCAGACTGAAGAAACCTCGAAGGCAGAGCAACAAGGTGAGACTGCTTCACCTGAAGATGAGTCGAAAGCCCAGGCGGAAACCAGCAAGGCTGAATCGGAAGATGAAAAGCCAAAAAACTGGGAATACGCGGCTTACAAGGACGAAAGGCAAAAGCGACAGGAGTTAGAGAAACAGATTGCGGCTAACAACCAGCAGATGCAGCAAATGATGATGCAAATGCAACAAGGTGCGCAACCTCAACCACAGCAATCGCCAGACTTTTATTCAGATCCTGAAAAGTACATTCAATCACTGACGCAGAGCAACCAAAAGCAAATGCAAGACGCTTTATTCGCTCAGTCGGAAGAAATGATGCGAATTCAGTTCCCTGATTACGATGAAAAGCGTGAGCAATTTCTAACCCTTGTGCAAAACGACCCATCCTTAAGAGATGCGGCTCTTAATCATCCGGCACCAGCAACCTTTATCTACAACACTGTGAAGCAGCACGAGCAACAGCAGAAGCTGTCTGAAATTGGTGATGTGGAGAAATGGCGCGAAGAAGAGCGCAAAAGAATTCGTGAAGAAATTGAAGCCGAAGCTAAAAAGCGCGGACAAGAAATCCTCAACGAATCAAGCTTGGCAGACGCGCGCGGTGTTAAAGGTGATAGCCCATTATCTCAAGAGGATGTTTTTGATAAAACATTTTCATAGAAGGTAAATAATCATGGCTTTAACAACTGTACAAACAGCAAACAAGGTGCAGCAGTGGGACGCTAAGTTTTTTAGCGAATACGTGCGCCAAAATCGCTTTAAGCGATACATGGGTACTGGAACCGACAAAATCATTGTCGTGAAGAAAGACCTAACGAAGAAAAAAGGTGACGCAATCACCATTCCTCTTGTTACTCGTCTTAATGGCGCTGGCGTAACTGGTAACGGTTTGCTGGAAGGCAACGAAGAGGCGATCGACAACTACGGCCATAAAATCACCGTAACGACTCGTCGTAACGCGGTTGCAATCACTGATGAAGAAGAGCAAAAAAGCCCGTTCGTAATGCGTGATGCTGCCAAGCCTTTGTTAAAGGATTGGTGCATGGAAAAAACGCGCGACGACATCATCACGGCTTTAGGCTCGATTGATGGCACAGCTTATGGCTCTGCTGCTGAGGCTGCCAAAGATGCATGGTTGGTAAATAACTCAGATCGCGTTTTATTTGGTGATGCCTTGGGTAATGGTGGTTATACAGACCATTCAGCAGATTTGGCTACGGTTACCGCAGCTATGACATTGAATGCGGATGCTTTGCGTCTATTGTCTGACATTGCCAAAACTGCAAGCCCTTCAATTCGTCCTGTTCGAGTGTCAGAAGATGAGGAATATTACGTATTGTTCGTGGATTCTCGTTGTATGCGTGACTTGCGCGCTGACACTGAAATTAAGCAGGCTCAACGTGAAGCGTGGACACGCGGCAAAGATAACCCACTATTCCGTGGCGGTGACATTGTTTATGGCAATGTAATCGTTCGTGAAATCCCTGAGATTGCATCTTTAGGTGGCGTGGGTAATACGGGTGCTGTTCTATCGCCTGTTTATCTTTGTGGTGCGCAAGCGGTTGGTGCTGCATGGGCGAAAATGCCTAAGTCAACAACTGAAGTTCGAGATTATGGCTTTGTCCATGGTGTCGGTATTCAGGAAAACTTAGGTATCGAAAAGCTGGTATACAACGATAAGCAACATGGCGTTGTAACTGGTTATTTTGCAGCAGCGGCTAACTCGTAAAACCCTATAAAAAAGGGGCTTCGGCTCCTTTTTTTTGGAGAAAATCATGAAAGCAACATTTATTGGTGAAAACGAAGCTAAATCAATCACATTGCGTGGTTGTACTTTTCCGCAAGGCGAAGAGGTCGAAGTTAAGTGTGAAAGCAAGCATGATCAGGAAAAGCTTGAAGCAATTCTTCCTGGGCACCCAGAATTCGAAGTTGATGGCTCTTCTACCGAACAAGGTGATGACGAGCTTGAGCAACTCAAGAAAGAGGCTGACGAACTTGGTGTTAGTTATAATGCCAATGTTAAAAAAGCCGCCACTCTTCGAAAGAAAATTGAAGAGTTCAAAGCTACCGAACAAGGTGATGACGATTAATGCTCTACTCTAAAGAGCGCTTTGTCGAAGATTGCCTTGGTGAGCTTGGCGTTATTGCATCTGGTGAAAACCCTTCAGCAGCGGATAGCGCCAGCGTCAAGAACGCGTTACAGCAAGTGGAGAGTATGCTGCTAACCGAAGGTCTTAAAGATTGGCATTATGGTGATGGCCGCATTCCCGACATGAAGTTTAGGCCCTTGATTTACCTTGTTGCTAATGAGGTCAAAGGTTTGTTTGGCGTTTCTACAGAAAAATCCATGATGTACTCAGCTAAAGCTGAAAAATCCTTGGGTGATTTACGCAGACAAGTCGAAGATTACGAAAGCGAACCGGTAAAGTTTAGCAATCTATGAAAAAGCCTATTGGTCTGGTTGACGCTACTTACGCAAGTAAATCGCCAAATTTCAACGCAGCTCGATGCATCAACTTTTACCCTCACACCGAAGGTGGTCAAAAAGCACTTTTTGCAACACCTGGCATTCAAGAGCTTTACGATCAAGGTGAGGTCCGTGGAATGCTCGAGCATAAAGGTGTGGGTTATGCGGTTTGTGGCAATAAGCTCTATAGCTTTACGGCAAGCACAGCGCCTGTATCGCTTGGGACGCTAATCACTTCGAGTGGCGTTGTCTCTATGGCTGTATCAACTGTTGAATTATGCGTGGTGGATGGTGCTAATGGCTACATATTAACGTTAGCAGATAGTTCATTTGCACAGATTACTGACTTGGACTTCCCTGGCGCTTCTCAAGTAGTTTTCGCAGATGGTTATTTTGTTGTGGCGGCACCTGACAGTCAAAAGCTTTATGTCTCTGGTTTGTATGATGGCGCCACATGGGACGCAATTGACTTTGCTAGCGCTGAAGGTGTTCCGGATGATGTTGTTGGCCTCACATGGATGAATGATGAGCTTATTATCTTTGGGCAAAAATCCGTTGAGTTTTATTACAACGATGGCGGTCAAGGTTTTCCATTTAGCCCGATCAAAGGGGCAAGGCAAGACGCCAGAGGCTGTTCTGCGCGATTCTCAATAGCTAAAGACGATAACACTGTTGCTTGGCTTGGTAACGATGGAATTGTTTACCGTCTTAATGGTAGGCAGCCAGAGAGAATATCAACTTCAAGCATCGAGTACCTTCTTCATCAGCATAAAGATGAGTGGGAAAGCGCTATATCTTTTACTTACACTGATGGTGGTCATAAATTTTACGTTTTAAGGCTTCCTTCGGTCTGTGTTTGCGCTGATGCATCAAACGGTGCCTGGCATGAGCGTTCAAGCAAAGGTGTGGCCTATGGCGAAACTTGGAAACCTCAGCACTATATTTACCTAAACAATAAGCATATTGTTGGGGGGGATAAAATCTACGAAATGAGTCGTGATGTTTACGACGATGATGGAACTGAGATACAGCGCATTAAGGTTTCTCGAAAAATTGAAAGCGGTTTAACTCGTGTCCGACACAACATCCTTGAAATTGATGGGGAGCGAGGCGTGGGGCTAGATACAGGGCAAGGGGAAGACCCAACTGTTATGCTTGATTGGTCCGATGATGGTGGTCACACGTGGTCCAGTGAGCGGACAGTGAGCTTTGGGAAGATTGGTGAATACAGTCACCGCGCGAGATTTACGCGTCTTGGATCTAGCAGAGAGCGTTATTACCGCATAAAAGTAACAGATCCAGTTAATTGGGTGCTGTTAGAGGGGCACCTGCAAGCAGAACCTTTTAGTCACTAATGTCTATCAACGAGCTTATACAAAAATTTCCCCAGCGTATGCCGACCAATGATGTTGAATGGTCCGCGTGGCAGCGCCAGGTTTTAGGGGTGCTTTTTCAATATCAAAATAAAGATGGCGCGTTAACGGATGAAATGCCGATTGCGAGTCGTGGCGAAGCTGTTAAAGACATTGTTCAAAACATTAATGGCGTGGGCAATATTGAAGACGCCATGCAGATAGCAAGTCGCTCTGAGCAGTTAAAGGATATTGTTCAGCGATTGAATGGTTCTGGTCATGCAGAAGATGGATTCGAATTAGCTAGTCGCTCTACGGCATTTAAAGATATTCTTCAAAAAATTAGCGATTCTGGACAGGCGGTTAACGTAACGTTTAACAGCCAACGAGCGAACAACTACACAGCGAGCTTCCCTTTGGGTAACCCTTTGTCAGCAGTAGACGCTGGGGCAAATGCTACGATAAATATCGCGGCTTTCGATTATAAGTTGCCTGGTTTAAGTGTCATTAACTACAACTCGGGATCTATTACAGGTCTAGCGTATTCAACCAAGTATTATGTATATGGGCAGGGCGACCCAAGTTACTTGGGTGGTCCTTTAACGTACACAGCTACGACCTCCTACAACGACACCAACGCTGACGATGAAATTATATTTATAGACACCATTACCACACCTGCCAGCGGTGGTGGTGGCACTGGTGGGGATGGATGGATAGAACCATGAAATTTGAAGTTATAAAAGAAGTTGAGCGGTCTGGGTACAGAATCACTATGCTTTGCAAGTGGTCGGATGGTGATTACTCGGAAGAGTTTAGTTATTCACGGGATTATTCAAGCAAACCTGTTTCAGAGATCGCCAATGAGATACAACAGGCTTATTCGGACGCTGAAGCACTTGCTCAAGACAAACACACCCGATATATGGCGGCACAAAACGCATGATCACTGTAGAAAGATGCTTCGATTCAGAATTGCTAACCAAAATTATAGCCAACAAAGGTATTTACCCTTACGTCTCAGATGATGGTTCTCCCAAGCGCGAAGATTTTAAAGCCATTGTAGGCGATCCCTTAGTTTGGCTCTTAATCAAATACAACGAAGCCCCAGCAGGGGCTTTTTTATTGCACCCACATAATTTATCGCTATGGGAAGTTCACACAAACGTTCTTCCTGAATACCGCGACCATTCTCTCGAAGCTTGCAAGGCTTGCTGGGAATGGCTAACCACCAACACCCCTTGCAGCACGTTAATGACATACGTTCCTAAACCTAACAAGCCAGCAAGACGCCTAGCTCACGCTTTCGGCATGTCCGACTTAGGATACCTCCCTAAGTGCTGGCTTAAAAATGGTGAATACCAAGACTTATACCTCATGGGGGTAACTAAATAATGCCAGTTGCAGCACCAATCATTGGCGCAGTAGGCGCTATCGGTGGCGGATTAATGAGCTCTCGCGGAGCAAGCGCGGCAGCAGACGCGCAAACACAAGCCAGCCAGCAAGCTAATCAAGCCCAAATTTATATGTTCAATCAGGCAATGAATGCTTCTCGACCTCAAATCGAGGCAGGTAACGTTGCTCGAAATCAGTTAATGGAAATGCTTGGACTTGAAGCTTCTAAGCCCGAAAGAGGGGCGGGTTATACCAGTGGCTCGGGATCTATAAATCCACAGGACTTTCAGGGCACTGGGTATTTACCAAGCACCGAAGAGCCCATGCCTCGCACAGTGGGCAATCCTGGTGGTTTATGGGATGCACTTACCGGCTCTAGCGCCGAAAACCGAACAAGAGCCCTTATTCATGGGCCTTTGGCATCAATAGCCCCAGATCCTTTTCTGGACGGCCTTTATCCAGAAGAAAGACGTCTTGCTCCATTAGATTTTAGCATGGGGGCAGGAGGTAACGGCTATCAAGGGCTTAGGGATGCTGGGCAAGGTACTAGCGCTAACTGGGGTGGTAACAACAGTCGCGGAGCGGGTTATCGTGTGGGCGACAATCAGCGCCTTGTTGACGGCCCTACTGCTAATGGAACGTCAAGCGCAGCCAATCAAAACGGCAATAGTGGGCTGGATGCTTATTTAAACTCGGTAGGCTATCAATTTGAACGTGATCAAGGTTTAGAATCGGTAAATCGTAGCGCTGCTGCACGAGGCGGAGCCTTAAGTGGACGCGCTTTGATGGAATCACAGCAATACGGGCAAGGTTTAGCCTCCCAGAGGGCAGGTGATTACATGAATAGGCTGGCGTCTTTAGCGGGCGCTGGTCAAACAGCAACCAGCGGTGTTAATACGCTAGGCTACAACACAGGCCAAGGTATTGCGAACAATCTTAACAGTGCGGGTAATGCACGGGCTTCTGGTTACATCAATCAAGCAAACGCCTACGGGAATATGTTTAATAACCTCGGTCAGATGGGCGCATATTACTTTGGCAATAATGGAGGCGGAAGCTAATGGCAAGACTACAGCACTATAATTATGGCGGAAACTTCATTAATGCTTTAAGAGCTGGTCAACAAGACCGCCAGCAACAACAATTTCAAGACTTTCGTCAAGGATTAATGCAGCAACAGCAAGACTTTAAAGAGCAACAAGCGCCTATTAAAAACGAACTCGAAAGCCGAAGAATTGGTGTTTCTGAGCGCGGCACGGCTGTCGATGAATCGAAGCAGCAAATGGCGGGATTGGAATACTTGGGTAAGGTAGCTAACAACCTGATGAAGTATGACGATCAAATGATGCCTAGAGCGTATGCGGGTATGCGTGGTCAGTTAGAGCAGATTACCGGCCAGAAACTCCCTGAGAATATCACACGTCAAGAGCTTCAACAGTTTTCGGCATTGGTTGAGCAGGAAAAGGCTAAGTACAGCAAGCCTTTCGATGCGGTTAACGCAAGCGGGCAAGACGTATTATTGCAAACAGACCAGTACGGAAACGCACGAGAGCTTCAAGGGTATCGACCCGCTCAAAAACAACCGTTGGTGCAAGTTAATACTGGCGGAAAGCAAGATACTAAATTCCAAGAAGCTATGGGCAAGAAAGACGCAGATCGTTTTGCAGAGGTCGAGTCTCAGTATCAAAACGCGCTACAAGTTGAACAGCAGGTCGGTGAGCTTGAAAAGCTCGCATCTGAATTCACCACTGGTCGCATGACCCCGTTAATGGCGGAAGTATCGGCTTTATGGGGTGGCGATTTAGCGTCAGCAAAACAAGCGTTTGATGCTAACGCGAATCAAATGGTCTTAGCGGCAGCAGAAAGCCTGAAGGGTGTATTGTCTGACCGCGATATTGATATTCTTAAATCTACAGCGGTGAGCGCGAGTAACACCCCAGAGGCTAACGAGAGGATCCTTTCAATCATCAAGAAAGGCATCGATCTTAAAAAGCGGCAATACCAAAACATGACGCAATACGTTGAGCAAAACAACACGCTCCGCGGCTACCGCGGTCAGCAGTTACAACAACCTCAAGAGCAACAAAATCAACCAATGACGGCCACCAATCCACAAACCGGTCAAAAAATTCAGTTCGTAAATGGTCAATGGGTCCCAGCTAATGAGTAATGAACTACCGCCACTTCCAGAGGGTTTTGTTTTAGATAAGCCAGAACAGTCGGT
>JGI24651J20071_1000018_pt1 | contig 58941 bp, 41 predicted proteins | sample MalvirmetagMSP91_FD_20071 | JGI IMG/M metagenome (IMG submission 20071)
CGGCCCATGGGTATTGCCAAGCGCAACAACGAGTTTGTTATTGGCGGGTCGCATGCAATCACTACTTTTAGAAATTTGGCAGCGGTGGGTCCCAAAACCGGGCAGGGAGAGGCAGTAGATGCCTGTTATATGCCACGATCCAATCACATCACTGGAGCCATTGATATCCATGAAATGGGATTCGACAAGTTTGATAAGTTGTGGTTTATCAACACCAAAATGTCTTGTCTGGCCACGCTGGATACTGATCACAGTTTCAAGCCTGAATGGCGACCGCCATTCATCTCAGCTTATGACCTGACCGATCGCTGTCATTTGAATGGGTTGGGTTTCAGGGACGGTGTGCCGCGGTATGTGAGCATGTTGGGGGCATCTGATGAGCCCGGTGGTTGGCGCAAAAATAAAATTTCAGGTGGTCAGATCATGGACATCACCACCAACGAGGTGGTGGTCGATGGTTTGTGCATGCCGCATTCGCCCCGTTGGTTCAACGATGCCTTGTGGTTCCTGTCATCAGGTTCGGGGCAATTGATGAAAATGAAGCCAGGTGAAGCCCCCGAAGTAGTGGCCGAATTGCCCGGTTTTACCCGCGGACTGGATTTTATTGATCGTTATGCCATCATTGGTTTGTCACAAATCAGGGAAAGTTCAACGTTTGCTGGTTTGCCTTTGACCAAGCGAGTCGATGAACGCCAAAGCGGGGTGTGGGTGGTTGATACCCAAAGCGGACAAATTGTGGCTTTTCTGGTGTTCACTGGCAATGTGCAGGAAGTGTTTGAAGTGAAGGTGTTGCCGCATCAATTTGCTGCGATATTGGACGGACAAAGCCCATTTCTGGCCTCCTCCTATGAGTTGCCTCAAGACGTGTTGAATAACCTGGCACCAGCTGACCCGGTACAGGCGCCTTTGGAGGCTGCCAGCCGCGCCCATGTCAATGGTGACTTGGATGACGCCATCAAGCTGTACCAGGAACTGTTACAAGCCTTTCCAGACCACACCGTGGCCAACCACCAATACGGCTTGTGTTTGATTGATGCCAGACGTTGGGATGATGCGATTGTACAAATCAAACGCGTGTTAGAGAAACAGCCGGACAATGCCGAAGCCATGAACTCACTGGGTTGCGCCTACAAGGAGTTGGGTGATTTGGACCAGGCCATGGCTTGCTTTGAACAATCCATTGCCACCGATCAGCAGTTTGCTCAGGCCCACTTCAACCGCGGTCTGTTGTTATTAAAACAAAGAAATTATGCCGAGGGTTGGGTGGAATACGATTGGCGCTGGCAAACACCTCAGTTTGTGCCATTCAAATGTGATAAACCGCAGTGGCAAGGCGAGGACATCAGTGACAAAACCATATTGGTGCACTCAGAACAAGGTAACGGCGATCACATCATGTTTTGGCGGTTCTTGCCCATGTTGGCGGACAGGTGCAAAGAAATCATCTACTTTGGACCGGAAAACCTGGCACCATTGGCAGCAGAAATTCCTGGGGTGTCACAAAGTCGGATTCCTGGTGCTTTGAGCAAAGACCTGTTTGATGTCTACTGTCCGTTGATGAGTCTGCCCCGACACATGGACATAACCCTGGAAAACCTACCAGCACCGGAAAAATACGTGAACATCCCCAATCAGGTGGTGGTCAGTGAGCTTAAGGGTGAACTAAAAATTGGCCTGGCCTGGGCTGGCTCTGCCACCCATGTCAACGACGCCAATCGTTCCATGCCCCTGGCTGACATGCTGAAACTGACCGAGGGTGTTGAGGCGGAGTTTTACTCTCTGCAAATGCCTATCGGTGCAGAAGACCGCGAATTGTTACAACAACATGGCGTCACTGACCTCGAACCAGAATTACCAGGTTATGCCAGAACCGCGGCTTTGGTGGAACAAATGGATTTGGTGATTTCGGTAGACACGGCCATTGCCCATTTGGCGGCAGCTTTGGGTAAAGACACCTGGATACTGCTTGGTGCCAATTCTGATTGGCGCTGGCACCTGGAAGGTGATGCAAGTGAGTGGTACCCAACCGCGCGTTTGTACCGCCTGGGTGATGATGAAAACTGGTCATCATTAATCACTTCGGTTAATGATAACCTAAAAAATAAATGATAAGAGTGATTACCTAATCGCCACATAAACAAGAGGAGAATTATCCATGAACAACAAATTGCCCACCAAAACTGTGTTGCTATCGGCTTTGTTGCTTGAAGTTACCGGCAGTGCACAGGCCGCCACCATTCAGGTGGATTTAGTCAACTGCAACCTCGCTGATGCCATCACCTCGGCGAACACCGATACCGCCACCGGTGGTTGTTCAGCAGGCTCTGGTGCCGATGTGCTGGAGTTGTCATCACCGAATGACCAGTTTGTGCTCACCACCGGCCTGCCAGTCATCGACTCTGATGTCACCATCAATGGCAATGGTGTTGAGGTGGTACGCAATGACAGTGCTGATGATTTCACGGTGCTCACGATTAACCAGGGTAGGGTCGTTGAAATCAATGACTTGACCATAACCGGAGGCCGCTTGGCTGGCAATTATGGTGCTGGCGTGGCCGCTGACAATGCTGCCACAGTGGTGATCAACAACAGCATCATCAGTGGCAACCAGGGTGGTGGCGTGCTGTTTTTTAATAACATTGGCTCAGCAATCAATGACTCGGTGATCGAAAACAACACCGCCAATGCCACGGAAGTTTATGGTGCTGGCATCAGTGTTATCGGTGGTGATGTGGCCATCAACAACACCACCATCGCAGGCAACAGCTCTGCAGCGACCATGGCAGGTGGTGCTGGTGTTTATGTCACAGATTTTTCTGACCCAGCCACTTTAAACATCACCAATTCAACCATATCAGGCAACAGCTCAGAAAACTCAGGAGGGGGTATTGGCAGTTACGGGTTTGGCAACTATGGTATTGAATTAAATCTGAACAATGTCACCCTGGTGCAGAACAGTTCTGAGAATGGCGGCGGTGGTATGTATACTTTGAATACCGACATTGCCATCACCCAATCTTTGTTTTCCGGTAATACGGCAGCTTCGGCCAACCAATGGTTATCAGCGGGTACATCTTACGCCACGATTGATGCTTACAATGTTTTCGGTGAAAACAGCGATTCGGGTGTTTCAGGTGTGACCCTGGGGGCATCTGATGTGGTGCCCACAGTGAGTCCAGATCAGATTTTTGAATTGTCCCTGGCTGACAACGGTGGTAACACACCAACGCATGCGCTGATAGCCAGTGGACCAGCAGTGGATGTGGTTCCTGCCGGTAGTTGTTTACTGGGATCTGATCAAACCGGACTATCCAGGCCGCAGGATGGAGATGGTGATGGTACTGCTGACTGCGATGCAGGCAGTGTGGAATCGGTCAGCGACCTGATTTTTAAGAATGGTTTTGACTGACTAATAGACTTGGGTGACGCTGTAAGCCAGCAGCAGCTGGGCTATGTAGTAAATGGGTAAGCCGATAATGCGATTGATGATGTGGTCTTGGATGAAACGCTGTTTAGCCACAAACAGATCAGACACAGCAAACAAACTGGCACCACTGACAATCCACGCCCAGGCCTGATCGATTTGGTTGCCCCAAGCGGCTACCAGCATCAAGCCAATCGCCACCAAATAAGCCGGTACGGCCAGTCTGAAGCGTCCTTTTAAATGCGGTCGCAACCACAGGCCAGTGATGATCAAAACAAACAAGACAGCAAAAATCAAAAGTCTGATTAAAGGCAGTTGGGCGTTGTTGAAACCGGATTGAAGAAAGGCGCCAGCATAAACCAAGTGAGCCAACAAAAAAGCCCCTATGCCCAACAAAAAATAGTGGTTTTTGTTTTTTAAGGCCAGCAGCACATCACCAACCAAACACAGCAGCAAAGCCAGCAATATCAGTTGGCCATACGGGGTGTTCCAGGCACCTTGTTCCCAGGCAAAACCGACGAAGGCCAAGCTGGCCAGCAGTTTGGCTTTGACAGTCAGTTTGGTCAGTCCTTTGGCTTTAAAAATCAGGGTCAGCGTGCAGGCAAACAGGCAGATGGTGGGGAGAAGGAGAGTCATAGTTTTTTTAATTATTTTAAAAGTTGGCAGTTTGTTTTCGAACTTCGTTCAAACCCGCTGCGCTATGGATTACCCGGTCTTGGTCTCCGATCCCGTCTCGACTCTAAGACTTACATCCATGTAAGCCAAGCCGGGTAATGACGATATTCGGTTTGGCAGCAGTAAGGTCATCCTTGAGATTGGTTTTGCTCACGCATGGCGTTTTTGGCGGCCAGTTTCTCTTGTCTTCTCTTTTCAATGGCTTCACTGGCTGACATGCCGATGTGGTCATCGCCGCGGGCTTTGGCCAGTTGCATTTGTTTTTCCCTTTCAGCAAATTGGGCCCGTTGTTCTGCGGTGGTTTGGTCATGGCAATGGTGACAACTCACGCCTTTTTCATAGTGAGGAGACTTCTTGTCTTCTTCGGTGATGGGGTAGCGACAGGCATAGCACTGATCGTACTGACCTTTTTCCAGGTCATGGTTGACGGCCACGCGGTTATCAAACACAAAACACTCGCCTTGCCACTGGGTTTCTTCCTTGGGCACCTCTTCCAGGTATTTGAGGATACCGCCTTTGAGGTGATAAACTTCATCGAAGCCTTGTTCCTTGAGGTAAGCGGTTGATTTTTCACAGCGGATGCCACCGGTACAAAACATCGCCACTTTTTTGTGCTTATTCGGGTCCAGGTTATCCTTCACATAGTCAGGAAATTCGCGGAAGGTTTCGGTTTTGGGATTGATGGCTTTTTTGAATGTACCGATGTTGTACTCGTAGTCATTGCGGGTATCGACCAGCACCACTTCCGGATCATTGATCAGCTCATTCCAATCTTGGGGTTCAACATAGGTGCCTACCACTTTTCTGGGGTCAATATCAGGCACACCCATGGTGACGATTTCTTTTTTGAGTTTAACCTTGGTGCGATAAAACGGCATTTCATCTGTTAAGGATTCTTTGGTATCAACGTTTTTTAAGCGCTCGTCTTGGCGTAGCCAGTTCAACACCGCATCGGTGCCTTGGCGATCACCAGCTATGGTGCCATTGATGCCCTCGTGGGCCAGCAACAAAGTGCCCTTGACTTGATGTTTCAGCATCACGTCAAGCAGCGGTTGTCGCATCTGTTCAAAATTTTCAAGGCGCACAAAATGGTACAGTGCGGTGACCACGATAGAACCGTGTTCAGGTGAATTTGTCATGTTGTTCTCCTGCTGACCTGAACGCAAATCAGGCGCAAAAATCTTAATAATCTTGCCCGCGTATTTTAATGATGAGGCCTTGAAAGCCAAGTAGATTGCCGAAAAAACAGGTTTTTTATGTCATTAAGGCGACTTTAATAGCCGACCGGACGGGAATTCATAGACAAAACCATCATTGAATAACTTGAATTTGGTCATCACCACTTGGAACAGCGGGCTGTTCAAAAAATGGCTCAGCCACCGTTGCAGGTGCGGAACAGGAAGTTGGTCAAACCATTTTTTATCCACGTGGGCATATTGTCTGATAAAGGGAAACAGGGCCACATCCACCAAAGTCAGCTGCTCACCCAATAAAAATGACCGGTCCTTTAATTGATCATTCAAATCAGTAATCATGGGTTCGGTGTTGGCCCGGTGCTCATTGGGTGACAGTTCCGGATGGCGGTCGGCGTATTTGTAGCGATCCAGTAAATGCTTGAACTCCCGTTCAAAAGCTGCCACTTGCACCAGTCCAACTTCGTGATCAGCGAGCCAATTTTCAGGGTCATGATGTTTTAAGGCCCAATGCATGACATCAATGCTTTCGTCAATCACTTGGTTTTGGGCCGTTATCAATACCGGCACCGTGCCCTTGGGCGAATGGGCCAGCATGTCCGCTGGTTTGTCTTTCAGTATCAATTCCCGCAATTCACAGCTGATGCCTGCGTAGGCCAGCGCCATGCGAGCACGGATGGCATAGGGACAGCGTCTGAAAGAATAGAGGACTGTTCCAGTCTTTTCATCTGTCATGGCCTCAGTCATGAATGGCTTTCACCCGGCCCACCACGCCTGAGTCCAGTTTGACCTTGATGCCGTGTGGGTGGCTGGCCGATTTGGTCAGTATGCGGGCAATTTCACCCTCAGTTAACTCGCCGGTTCTTTGGTGGTGCTTTTGCACCACCGATACACTTTGGCCGATTTTGAGTTGTTGTCGATTGATTGCTGACATGTGGGCTGTTATTTTGTTAAAGCCCCATTATAATCTAAGCTTTCACAACACCCAAATCACCATGTATTTTGCCGTTATATCGACTGATGTGGCTGACTCTTTGCCCCTAAGGATGCCAGTCAGGGCGCAGCATTTGGCGCGCCTGAACGAACTGAAAGAAGCCAAACGCTTATTGATAGCCGGTCCTCACCCCGCCACCGATGAAGTTGAGCCTGAACAACTGGCGTTCACCGGTTCCCTGGTGGTGGCTGAATTTGATTCATTACAAGCCGCTCAGGAATGGGCTGATGCCGATCCGTATGTGGCAGCCGGTGTCTATGCGGAAGTGGTGGTAAAGCCTTTTTTGAAAGTACTGCCATAAAAAAGGGTTTCAATATGATTCCCTTTAGAGATTGAAAAGCGGCACTCTTCAGTGATTGTTAGATAAAAAAGACAGAATCATTTGCGCAAACAGGTCAGCAGCTGTCTCACTGTGGTTAAAAAACAAAGATGGCTCTATCAACTCAGCCTCATTTAAATAAACATGACCTGCTTCATCATGCAGGAAGTCGAATCGGGCATACAGTACCTCTGGGTGATTTTGCTCCAGGTATTGCAGACAAGCCTGGGACTGAGCCTTTTCGGTAGCAGATAGTTGGTAAGCCACATCAGCAGCGCCAAAAGTGTCTTGAACCCGATAATCACCGGCCACTGGTATTTTTCTGACTGCATGTGACAGTTGGCCACCGAAATAAATGGCAGAGGTTTCTCCAAATTTTTCAACCTGAGACAAATAAGGTTGCAGCATCATGTCCATTTCAGGCAGCCATTGGTCCAGGTGCTGCTGGGCTCGTGCTAAACCCTGGTCATCATGGGTAAACCGCAAGGTGCCGGACGAATCTGCGCCAACCACTGGTTTAAGAAAATAGGTTTGTTGTGCAGGGTGATTGTGACTCCACTGCTTAAGATTAAAGGCTTGAGCGTGGGTAATCCATGTGGTGGGTATGGTCAGCACCCCAAATGCCGACAAATCGCGCAGGTAGCGCTTGTTCTGATTCCATTTAATCACTTTAGGCGGGTTGAGGATGCGGGTGACTTCAGCGGTGTGATCCAGCCATTGGTTGAAGGCGTTGAGGCGTTCATGGTAATCCCAAACCGAACGCAGCAAACAGGCATCAAATGATGACCAATCCACAGCTGCATCCCAAACCACCACTTGGGTATCGATGCCTAAGTGACTCAGTGAGGACAGCAACGGTTGGTCATCTGCTACCCCTTGGGGCAATTTAGAACAGGTGATGATGGCTAGTTTCATGGTGTGTGTTGAAGTTATTGGCAGCAAAACAACTGCCATTATAAATTCCAGGCCATGAATGTCCATCTGAGAGGTGCGGTGCGGCCTGATTTGCGGTATCTCGGGACTTAAAGTGATTTGTTTGCCAGTAAACTTTTATAAGTTCCAGTGATTGATTGGCAAAAAAAAGGGAAACCGAAGTTTCCCTTTAATTGCTTTATTCACAGATTGAATCAGTTGAATTCAATGCTCCATGAATCGATGTAACCGCCATCGTAGTTGGCATGGTCGGTAACTTCCAGTCTCCACTGTCCGCTGGACTCAATGGTGCCGGCATTCAGGTTAACATTCAGTAACAAATCATCACCGCTGTCACCAGAGTTGGTTCTGGCATGTACGGTACCGCTGGCACCGTTCGGGGCAAAGATTTTAACTGACAAGTCACCACGGTAGGTGTGCTTGATGTCGGCTTTGACTGTGATGGTACCTGAAGCACCGGTACGGGTCACATTGATGGGTGAACTGACTGTGCTTGGTGCACCACTCGAGATGGTCACATTGTTGGTGTTCTCGAAGAAGTCACCACCACCGCCACCGCCAGATGGAGGTGTGAAGCTACCCACCAGGCTGGTGCCTGAGTAAGAGCTGTAACCCCTCAGCATCACATGGTAAGTGCCGCCTTGAACATTACTGATGTTACAGGTTTCGTTGTTACCGTTGCGGTAAGGTCTGCAATCATAAGTAGATGTGGTTGGTGCACTGCCGAATCGCACGTACATGTCGGCATCACCAGAACCACCGCTCATAACAAAACTCAAATCGGTGGCACCAGCTGGTACGTCCAAAGTGAAGAAAGTTTGTGAGCCTTGAGCTCCAGACAGTCCGGTTACGGCCTGACCATTGGTCAACACGCCATCAACTGGATCTGGATCTGGATCCGGAGGGGTTCCGCCGCCGCTGAAGTTATTCAACAGCAAGTTGGGTGAACCTGATCTGGCATCTGAAACTTTGTTTGGAATGGCAGCCGCTTCGATGGCAGCCTGAACCTGAGCAGGTGTGGCACCTGGGTTATCGTCCAAATACAAAGCAGCGACACCGGCTACGTGTGGTGCAGCCATCGAAGTACCACTGATGGTGTTGGTGGCTGAGTTACTGGTAGACCAGGTTGAAGTGATTGAAGAACCAGGTGCATAGATGTCTAAGCATGAACCATAGTTAGAAAACGAAGAACGTGAATCTGAACTGGTGGTTGAACCGACAGTGATGGCGTTGGCCGCACGTGCTGGTGAATAAGAACAGGCGTTGCTGTTGTCATTACCGGCGGCTACTACCATGGAAACACCGGCCGATACGGCAGCATTCACGGCATTATCAAGTGCGGAACTGGCGCCGCCACCCAAACTCATGTTGGCTACGGCTGGAGCCTGGTAGTTACCGGCAACCCAATCAACCCCTGCGATGACGCCAGAGTTGGTACCTGAACCGTCACAACCCAACACACGAACGGCATGGATGGTGACATTTTTAGCCACACCATAGGTGCTTGAACCAATGGTTCCTGCCACATGGGTACCATGACCTTGACAGTCGTTGGTGCCGTTACCGTCGTTGATGGAGGTGAAACCAGATTGGCCACGACCACCAAATAAGTTATGAGTGATGCGCACACCGGTGTCAACCACATAAGCATTTACACCTGTGCCATCGGCATCATAATTGTAGGTGTTGTTTAATGGTAAGTTGGCTTGATCGATGCGATCCAGGCCCCAGGTGGCATTGTTCTGCGTGGCATTCAATGTCACTACTTGGTCGGCTTCGATGAAATCAACACGTGGGTCGTTTAACAAACGCTTAACCGCATTGGGGCGTCCTGACTTAACCACAAAACCATTGATGGCAGTTGAATACATGCGGCTCATGTCGCCACCTGCTTTGGTTGATAAGTCGATACCCATTTCTCTGACCACGGCTGCTTTGGCTGCTGCCAAAGACATGTTAGCAGAGCGCGTCAACACAGCCGCTTGTTCTACAACAGCCGCTTCTTTCAATACCACAATGTATTGCCCTGGCACGCGAGTAGCTAACTCAGTGCCTAAGATGCTTTTGTTGGTGGTTACTGCTGTGGATTGCGCCAGTGATACCTGACAGGTGGCGGCCAATGTGATCACGGCCAGTGATTTCGAAATTGCGTTGCTTAATTTTATTTTTGGCGAACGCACACCAATATCTAATTTTTTCATATTAGATGTCTCTCCTCTTATTTTTAAAATTCAGACTGTTTGTAGCAATCTGGCTAAACCACTTTTTATATTTTTATTGTCGTGGTAGCTAAAATATATAACATATTCATGACAGCCGACAATAATTATTTGCAATACAGGCAGATTTTTTGTGATTTAGGTCACATTTTCGAGGAAATTGGCAAAAAAACTTTGATATTTTCTGCGATTTTGTGTTGAGTTGATTTCGTACGATGCGATTTAAAAATTTGTGTTCGCATGATTAGAAAAAACTAATATGGACAAGCACTTAGCCATTTCAGATAAAAACTGAAATTGTTAAGTGACAGCAGCCTTACCAATAAAAAAAGCTTAAATTCATTGTACAAAAAGTGTCAATTTCGTGGGTTAACCCAAGGCGCTGTCTGCCACTTTGTAATCCGGATCTTCAATCAGGTTCACTTCAACCAAATTACCAGCTTTTTTAAGCAGCTGTTTGCACTCCATACTCAAATGTCGGTAATGTAATTTTTTACCATTGCGTTGGTATCGTTCAGCCAGAGAGTCCAATGCTTCAATCCCGGAATGGTCATACACCCGGGCATTGGCAAAATCGACGATCACATCATCGGGGTCTGTTCTGGGAGCAAACAGGTCTTGGAAATTTTGTATGGAGCCAAAAAAGACCGGACCACTGAGCAAATAAACTTTAGAACCATTTTCATCGATATGTTCCTCAGCAAAGATGCGTTTGGCACCCTTCCAGGCAAACACCAGGGCGCTGACAATGACGCCGATGACCACAGCAATGGCCAAATCTGCAATGACCGTGATACCAGAAACCAGTACGATGATGAAAATCTCTGATTTTTGCACTTTATTAATCATTCGCAGGCTGGCCCACTCAAATGTTCCCAGCACCACCATAAACATCAGTCCCACCAAGGCTGCCAGTGGCACCATTTCTATCCAGGATGAGCCGACCAGAATAAACAACAACAAAGCCACTGCGGCGGTGATGCCAGATAAGCGTCCACGACCCCCTGACTTGATGTTGATCATGCTTTGCCCAATCATGGCACAACCACCCATGCCGCCAAAAAAGCCGTTGGTAAAATTGGCCAATCCCTGACCCAAACATTCGCGGTTACCGTTGCCGCGCGTCTCGGTGATTTCATCGATCAGGGTCATGGTCAACAATGACTCAATCAGTCCCACGGCTGCCAAAATGAACGCGTAGGGCAGAATGATGTAAAAGGTTTCTAGGTTCATGGGAACCATCGGGATGGCGAAACTGGGTAGGCCCGCAGCGATGGTGGCATCAGGATTGCCCGATTCTGAACGCACGTAGTCAATGACATTGGGAATGGGGATGTCGAGCACAATGACCAGTCCAGATACCAACAGTATGGCTGCCAGTGAAGCGGGGATGGCGCGGGTAAGTTTAGGCAAAAAGTGAATGATGGTCATGGTCAGTACCACCATGCCAATCATCCAGTACAAGGTTTCACCCTGCATCCATTGGTGTACGCCATTGCTGTCCAGTACTTTGAACTGACCCAATTGCGCCAGAAAAATCACTATGGCCAGGCCATTAACAAAACCCAACATCACCGGATAGGGCACCATGCGAATAAACATACCGAGTTTGAATACCCCAGCGAGCATTTGTATCACGCCGGTGAGCACCACCGCGGCAAACAGGTATTGCACGCCATGCTCGGCAACCAGAGCAACCATCACCACCGCCATGGCACCAGTGGCGCCAGAAATCATCCCGGGTCGACCGCCAAAGATTGAAGTCAGCAATCCGACCATAAAAGCGGCATACAATCCAACCAAAGGATCAACTCTGGCCACAAAGGCAAAAGCCACAGCTTCTGGCACCAATGCCAAAGCAACAGTCAGGCCTGAGAGCACATCATTTTTGATGCTGTAGCCCATTCGTTTTGAGATTAAATTAAACATGCCAGTGTTAGGGGGTGATTCTTAAACAGGCGCGAATGGTAACCCATTGAACTTCAAAGTCAATTAATAATGCCGTTTTTACGCGGCATTTGTTAGGCTATGTATGACTAATTATCAGCGGATGCATGTGCTTCGAAACATGTTTCTCAGCTGCGGTGTCTCGGTGATTCTTGTGAGACTTATTTATTAAATCTGCGATGCCCTCAGGCTAAAATACAAAACATGAAAAGATTTGAACTATTGACCTGGATGATGTGGACGACCTTGGTAATCAGCAGCACTGCCGTTACCCAAGTCGCTGTAGCAGCTGAAAAGAACCAACAATTGTTCCAAAAAGTGGATGCGCTACTCAATGAATTTCAGCAGTTCAACTTGAATTCGCAACAATTGGATCGGCTGGAATCGACCTCACAAGACCTGATCAGTGAGCTTAAAAATTGTGAGAGTCAGGCAGAGGACGAGGTGAACCGCTTGGTTGAAACCCGCAACATTGATGCCCTGCAAAGTCAGTCAGCAGAAGACAGTAACACTGAATCAGACCTCTCCATTGAAAGTGCCACAGCTGAAGTGGATGAGCGCATCAATGCAGCAACCAAGACATTGATTTCTTGTCGCTTGTCCTTGTCCAAAATGTCAGAAGCAAGACTCGATATCATCGCAAAACAACAAGACCGCTGGATTGCAGACCTGACTCAAAAACAGCCGGTTTGGCAGTTCAATCAATCGTCAGCGTATCTGCAAACGGTGATAGACAAGCAAACGCTTCCCATCAACATGGCGTACTTTTTAACCCTGGTGCTGGGATTGGTCAGCTATTTTTACTTGGTGAGTCGTAACCGCAGTTATTTAATGAGCCCACCACCGGAAAAACTGTGGCAATTAGACCTTAAAGAATATGTCAAAGTTGTCATCAAAACCCATGCCATTCCACTGGTGTTGGCGGTGCTTTATTACTTGCTTTCTGAAACCAACAAAGTGCATGTGTTGGTGTTATTCTTAGGAATTTTAGCCAGAGATGCTTGTTTTTTTCTTCACATCAAAACCAATGAAGTGGCCGTTGAAAAATCATTCTTCATTCGTTTTATGTGGGTATCAACACTGTTTTTGCTGATTTTATCGTTTTCTTGGAATGAGTTGTTTTTCTTATCCTCTGAGGGCACCCAATGGGCAACCAACCAGGCCATGGTCACCACGCCGTTATTTTTGGCAGTCAGCGGCTCATTGTTATGGACGGCATGGATGTATAAAACCCTTTCCATCAAAGGCCTGAATTATGCAGTTGCTTGGGTGGTGGTGATTGCCACAGGAGTCAGTGTGGTGGGGTATGTGCTGGCCTATGCGGGCGGTGCCCAATACCTACTGGTGTTGGCTGCTGGGCTGCTGTTGGTGTACTGGGTATTAAGAACCATCAACACCCTTCGTAAGTTGTTACTGAGCAAAAAAATCAGAACCCTGAAAGCCAAGGATGAATACAAAGACGCCACTTTTTCATTTCCCTTCTGGGTCAGTTTATTGGTGATTTTGGGTTCTGTGGTGATGGGACTGGTATTTATGGCTTGGTTGGGCGGACTTTCAACGGAAGTGTTCGAACAAGTGCGGTTTCTATTCAATGAAGGGTTTGAATTGGGGTCGGTCAGGCTGGTGCCCAAGGACTTGATCATTGGTGCCATTGTGCTGATGGTCATTGTCAGTGCTTTCAATAAGATCAGAAATGGCATTCAATCCACTTGGTTTGAAAAAAGTCGACTGCGCAAAAGCTCAAGGGAAGTCTTTTCTATGCTGGTGTGGTATTTCGGCATCACCATCGCGGTATTTGTGGGTTTGTCTTTCGCTGGCTTTGATATTTCCAATTTGGCCATCATCGCCGGTGCCTTGTCTGTGGGTATAGGTTTTGGCTTACAAAACATTGTCAGTAACTTTGTTTCCGGATTGATTCTGCTGTTCGAGCGCCCAGTCAAGCGGGGTGACTGGGTGGAAGTCGGAGACACAGTGGGGTTTGTCGAAAAAGTCAAAATCAGGGCCACGCGCATCCGCACTTTTGACAATGCAGAAATCTTGGTGCCCAATTCAGAATTGTTATCGCATCACGTGACCAATTGGACCTTGAGTAATTCAATCGGCCGCATCACCCTGAAAGTGGGCGTGGCTTACGGTTCAGATATCGGGCAGGTGAAAGAGATTCTGGATCAATTAGCCAAAGACCACAACCAAGTGATTCAACACGAACCCTACAAGCACAAAGTGTTGTTCCGAGAATTTGGTGACAGCAGCCTTAATTTTGAGTTGCGGGTGATGATTAAAGACATCAAGCAATTCTTAGACGTGCAAAGTGAATTAAATTTTGCCATTGATCAGGCATTGCGTGATGCCAACATCACCATACCTTTCCCGCAACGCGATTTGCACCTCATTGATATGCCCAATCCAAAGGAATCCGAGGATGACTCTACTGCAGCGGATTCAGACTCTGATAAGCCCAAAACAGATCAGGCGGACACCGATCAACCCGAACAGGAGTCTGGTGATGATCAAGGCAGTGAAGTAGAAGACCGGGTCAAAGCCGATGAAAAGCAGGCGGCCAAGGAAGAAGCAGAAAACAACTCGGATGAAAGCAAAGCCTAACTGCTACCCCAAGTTCAGGTGTTACTGGCCTTGGGCTTGCTGTTAAATGGATTTCGAAGATGTATCAAATCACAGCTGTGCAAAACAAATTGGCGGCGCAATGTTCAGGTCAATGACTTTGGCGATAACCTTTCAGAAAATCTGCCAAACGATTCAAGGCATCTTCAAGCACAGTCACTTCTGGTAAAAATACCAACCGGAAATGATCAGGTTTCGGCCAGTTAAACGCCGTGCCATGCACCAGCAAGATGTTTTTGGCCAGCAACAAATCAAGAATAAATTGCTCGTCGTTTTTGATACCAAATCGTGCCGTGTCGATGCGCACAAAGCAGTACAACGCGCCAGCTGGATGGGTGGTGGATAATCCTGGAATGGCATTGATCATGCGGTAGGCCATGGATTTTTGATCATACAGCCGTCCGCCAGGCGCGGTCAGGTTGTCGATTGACTGGGGGCCGGTGAGTGCCGGTTGAATGGCGTATTGGGCCGGCACATTGGCGCACAAGCGCATGGAAGACAGGATGTTAAGGCCTTCCAAATATTCAGTCGCAGAATCAACAGCACCACTGATCACCATCCAACCGGAACGATAGCCAGCCACCCGATAGGTTTTGGACAAGCCATTAAAAGTCACAAACAGGACATCATCTGCCAAACTCGCCACCGAAGTGTATGGGGTGTTGTCGTATCTGATTAATTCATAAATTTCATCGCTGAAAATAATCAGTTGATGTCGACGGGCAAACTCAACAATTTCTGTCAGTTGTTGTTCACTGTAAACCGCGCCGGTGGGGTTGTTGGGGTTGATCAGAACCAGCCCACGGGTTCTGGGACTGAGTTTGGCTTCCATATCAGCCAGGTCAGGGGCCCAGTCGTTGTCCTCATCACACAGGTAATGCACAGCTCGTCCACCCGATAGGTTTACAGCTGCCGTCCACAGCGGGTAATCTGGTGCTGGAATCAGCATTTCGTCACCATCATTCAACAAAGCCTGCATGGTCATGACAATCAATTCACTGACCCCATTACCAATGATGATGTTATCCATATCCAGGTTTGAGAAATTTCTGCTTTGGTAATAGTGGTGAATGGCAAGTCTGGCTGGCAGGATGCCTTTGGAGTCACAATAACCTTCGGCCAAGGTCAAGTTCTGATCGACCACATCAATCATGTGGGCCGGTGCAGCCAATCCAAACGGCGCCGGATTACCAATATTTAATTTGAGGATGGATTGCCCTTGGGCTTCAAGCTGTTTGGCAGCGGCCAATACCGGTCCCCGAATGTCATAACAAACGCCTTTTAATTTATCAGATTTTGAGGTGGTTTTCATGCCTGTGTATGAGCCAACGAAAGCTGCATTGTAACGGAAATCTAAGACAGATTAATAGTGCAGTTGTTGGGGGGTTTCAAGCGATGACTGTGTGCATCCAGTTTTGTTCTTTGGCATGCTGGGTGTTGCTGATGTAGTCATCCAAGGTGGTATTGGCAGCCAGCCCTTTGATGACATAACCACAAACCTGATCGCGGCCTTGATGTTTGGCCTCATAAAGCGCTTTATCAGCCAGTTGGATGGCTTTTTCTATTTGTCTTCCGAGGTTTTGCTTTGGACTCAGATTTTTTAAATGTACAAAGCCCACTGAGCATCTGAGGCTGATGACTTGGTCAGATTCGGTTTTGATTTTCAGGCGTCGGGTGCCTCTCAGTACATCTGTGGCCAGCTGTTGTGTCTTGCTGGCACTCGATTGTGGGCACAGAACGATGAATTCTTCACCGCCCCAACGGGCAGCCAGGTGGTCTTTGGGAATGGTTTGTTTGAGCATTTCTGAGAAAACCTGCAAAGCCAGGTCACCCATGCCGTGGCCAAATTCATCATTGATGGCCTTGAAGTAATCCAAATCGATATTCAGTACACCCAATGGGGTGATTTCATGGCTTTGACCCAGGCGATGGATGTATTCCTGCACGTAGTGGCGGTTGTTGAGTTTGGTCAGGTTGTCGTGGTTAGCCAGCCAATCAAGCCCCTGATTAACTTCGTTAAGTTCTTTGGTGCGCTGTTGCACCAATTGTTCTAATTTCAGCGCATGCTGGCGGTTGCGCCAACCACGGAAGAACCAGGCCAGGAACAAACTGGCGACCAGCAACAAAATAAACCACGGGGTGCGCCAAAATGGTGGCATGACAGTGAATTGATAAGTGGCAGGCAAGGGGTTCCATTGGCCATTACCTATGCGAGCAGTGACTTCGAAGGTATATTCGCCTGCTGCCAGGGAGTTGAATTGAATTTCATTCAACCTGGTGTGCCGCCAGGGTGTTTCATCATGGGTGGCCAAACGGTATCGAAAGTTGACATCTGGAGCCCGTTGAAAACTGATGGCGGTGTAATTGAAGCGCAAATCACTCTCTTGTTCATCGAAAGTACCTGCTTCACTCAGGGGAAGTTCGCCGTTGCTGCCATAAACGTTGATGAGGTGTATGGGTGGTGATTTGGTGGATCCTGGTTTGAAATCATGTGAAAAACGACTGATGCCCTCGCCGGTACCAAACCACAGGTTGCCCTCGTCATCTTTGTAGCCTGCACTGCGGTTAACCAGATCGAAAACCAAGCCTTCACGGGTGGTGATGACGGTGAATGAAATGTTGTCGTAAATCGCCACTCCACGACTGGTACCTATCCACAGGTCATTGTTGTTGCCTGGTAGCAGGGTGGTGATGTTGTTGTGGGGCAAACCCTGGTCGGTGGTCCAGGTGGTGAAAGTCTTGCCATCAAAACGACTCAAGCCATTGTTGGTGGCCAACCACAGCAAGCCATCCTGATCGGCGTACATGTCGTTGATGAAGTTGGCAGCCAGGCCGTCTGCTGCTGACCAATTGGTGAAACGACCATTGGCCCATCGCGACAAACCATTGGAAGTGCCCAACCACAAATTGCCTTGGTTATCCAGAAACACCCGATTGATGCGGTTGTCTGGCAATCCATCGGAGGTGCGGTAGGTGGTGAATTGTCCTTCAAAATAGTGACTTAAACCATTATTGGTTGCCAGCCAAATGCCACCACCTTGGTCAAGGGCCATGTGATAAACCACAGAACCACTGAGGCCGTCTTCGGTATCTAGGTGTTTTATTTCACCTTCATGCCAGTAGCTGACACCTTGTAACGTGCCAAACCATGGGTTGCCTTGTTGGTCAATCAGGCCGCTGAGTACTTTGTTGTGCGACAAGCCGTCTGCGGTAGTAATGTGAGTTACTTCATCGCCACAGAAAGCGCTGACACCGTCGCCATTGGTGCCGATCCACAGACAACCTTTACCATCATTGTTGATGGAGTAGACATTGGGATTGGGCATTTTGCCTTGGGCTTTCCAGTTGAGTACTTCAGTGGTACTCAAGCGCGCCAGACCACCGCCATAGGTACCCAGCCACAGGTTTTTTTCGTTGTCTTCAAAAACCGTGTTGATGCTGTTATCAGGAAGTCCGTTGCCCATGTGTAAGTGACGAGTCAAGCGATTGCTCTGATCAAACTGAAAAGCACCGTAGTCACGGGTGCTGACCCAAACCCGACCACTTTGGTCACTGCTGATGGCATTGATGGTGTATTGTTCCAACTCCACATCAAACAACTTTTTAACAAAGGCTGAGCCATTGAAATGTGCCACACCATTTCTGGTGCCAACCCAAATTGAACCATCTGGATGTAGATAAAAATCCCTGATTTCTGAAGCTTGGGTCTGCCAGTCCATGACTTCGTAATCACTGCCATTGATGCGGTATACCTGGGCGCTGTCACCGGCCCAAACGGTGCCATCTTCAGTCACCATCAAGGACCTGATGCGGTCACTGGGGAAGCCAGTGCTGTGGTTGAACTGTTGCAGGATCCGGACATCATCATCCGTCACATCTATCTGTAACAAACCCAAACCATAGGTGGCGGCCCACAAGGTTCCATCGGGCGCTTGTTGTAATACCCGACCTGATACTTGTTCTGGCCACTGTTCCTTGAGTACATGTCTGAATTGGGCGCCATCAAAGTAGGCGAGACCGGCTTCTGAAGCTGCCCACAATTGTCCTGATTCGGTCTTTAATAAATCACGCACCAAATTATGCGGCAAACCATGGGCGATTTTATAGGTGTCGAAGTGGGTGCCGTCAAAGCGATTCACACCGGTGCGGGTGGTGACCCACAGGAAGCCCATTTCATCTTGTTCAGCATCAAACACCACCATGTCTTCCAAGCCATCTGAGATGGTCAATACGGCAAAGGGGAGTTGTTGAGAGAACACAGGTGCTGACGTGCACAATAACATCAGAAAGCCAATTATCCATGCTGATGTGGTTGCCGTTACCGGCCGATGGTCAAAACATAAAACACGCACAATGCAATCCAGGTCATTGATGTTATACTCGTTAATATTAGCACCATTTTAGCGGTGCCGCAATCGCAACCACTTGACTTCCTTACCATGGAATTGACTGACCGTGGTGGTCAAGATACAAGGGGTACTTGCTGTCATGGTGCTGGTGTTTGTTGAGTTGTTTAATCAACAGCTGGGCGGTGGTGCTTTCTGACTGCAACTGACCTTTGGGAAGTCGCTGTTGAAAGGGTGCTGACAGGGCCGTGTCTGTGGTACCAGGATGCAGCAACAGAAATTTGACTTGTGGAGACTTTCTGGCCCATTCAATGGCGGTGGTCTTCATGCCCATGTTGAGGGCGGCTTTACTCATGCGATAGGCATACCAGCCACCCAGGTGATTGTCCTCAATGCTGCCAATCCGTGCCGATACTGAACACACCAGTGTAGGTTCATCGGCAGTGAGCAAAGGCTGCAAGGTTTTGAGTACCAACAGGTGGCCCACGGCATTGGTCATGAACTGCTCTGACATTTGCGGCTGGTTGACCTGTTTCAGGGTTTTTTCAGGCATGTATTGCTCAGTGTGCAAGGTGCCGGCACAATTGATGAGCCAATCCAATTGCTTAAATTGCTGTTGAATTTGACTGGCCATGGCCTCGATACTTGACTCATCGGTCACATCACAATGCACTGTCCAGCCGTGGTCGGGGTCATGATCTAACTGCTGATATTGGCGACTGGTACGTATCACGGTACAGTCCTGTTCGGCCATCAATTGGGTGGCTATGGCGGCGCCGATGCCTTGGTTGGCACCAATGACCAAAACCTTCATTGCAGTAAATGCTGCAAGGCGGGTTTCAGCTTGGGGTAATCAAATTCGAATCCTGCCGCTTGTAATTTGGCCGGCTTAACTTCGGCATCAGCCAACAACAACTCATTGGCCACTCCACCAAACAGCAGGCGCACGACTGTGTTTGGCATGTGCATAAAAGCCGGTCGGTCCAAAGTGTCAGCCAGCGTTTCAGTAAAGGCTTTGTTCGACACAGCATTGGGCGATGTCAGGTTAATGGGGCCTTTCATTTGTTGGTTTTTTAGAATGAATCTGATGGCCTTGGCGGCATCATCAATGGCAATCCAGCTGTACATTTGCTCACCACTGCCTAGCCGGCCACCCAAACCCAGTTTGAATGGCAGTATCATGCTTTTTAGGGCGCCGCCGGTAGCAGAAAGAATCATGCCGGATCGCAGATTAGCTACCCTAACATCTGTTTTGGCCAGCCTTTGACAGGCGTGTTCCCAGAAGGACGCCACTTTGGCCACAAAATTATCACCAACATCTGATGTTTCAGTGAGTTGTTCCCCAGGCCGGTGACCGTAGTAGCCAATCGCAGAAGCACACACAAAAGTTTCCGGTAAATCATCATGCATCATCATCTCGCCGACCAGCCACTGGGTGCCAGCGGTGCGGCTGCCGCTGATGATTTTTTTGTATTTGGCAGTCCATCGCTTGTCAGCAATACCCGCGCCAGCCAGGTGAATCACTGCATGTGGCGCTTTGATGTTCATTTGCTTCAGCATGGGGCTGTAGTTCCAGCGGGGGTTACTGGCAGATTGGCGGTCTCGGGTCAGACCCACAACCTGGTATTCCTCAGCCAGACTTTGAGTTAAAAATTGACCCAGCATGCCATTTTGGCCGGTCATAAATAGGATGGGTTTTGCAGTGCTCATGATTCCCTACGTGGCTGTTTTGAACCACCATATTAATGGGGCTGCAGTGAACAAAATGTCAACGGTATGAACAGGGCGGTGGTGATGAGTCAGGCGCTAATGGCTGTATTGCAACACCAGCAATACCCCAGAGATGCTGATGACGGTGCCGATAATTTTCCTGCGGTTGATTTCTTCTTTGAGAATCAGCCAACTGAGGATCAAGATAAAGACGGAAGCCGTCTCATTGAGAATTGAGGCGACCGATGCCGAAGTGTATTTGTAACCAGCAACCCACACCATGGTTGACAGGTATTGTCCGAGGATGGCTCCAGCCAACAGCCAGTAACGACCAGCAGATTTCAGGATGGACAAGGGATTCAGGCTTTTGTTCAACAGGGCATTGAACAGTAACATGGTCACTACACCACCAATGGTTCGGATGGTGATGATCCAGAAAAAAGGCAGGTCGGTGGTGACTGGTTTGATGATAACGATGCCCAAAGCGGTGAAGAACACCCCCAGGGCTGCATAAACAAAGCCTTTGATGGGTGGGTTTTCTGTGGTCAGAGATTTTTTGCGGTAACTGATCACCAGCACCCCAATGATGACCAGCGCCATGCCCATGACCTGCCAGCCATTGAGGTGCTCGCCCAAAAAAAACAAAGACAAAAACACCACAAAAGGGCTGTACAGGCTGCCGGTTAAGCCGGTTAAGCCTGCGCCTATCAACTGCAAAGCCCTGAGGTAAAACAAATCGGCCAACATGATGCCCAGAAAACCACTGACCAACAACAAACTCCAGTCGCCAACGGTAAGATCGGGAATAACCAGGCCGTCAGTGAAATACAAGGTAGGAACCATCAGCACCAAAGTCAGGCTGATTTTGAACAGATTCATGGCGTTGACATCGATGGTGTCACCGGCTTTGCGATAACAAATAACCGCAAAGGCCCACAACAAAGCACACAACAACGAAAGAAACTCACCTAAGCCAATGATCATTCAGCTGACAACCCTTAAAATTGTCCAGATTGTAAGCCAAACACGCCGGTAATGACCGTATAATTGTGAACTTTTGTTTGTTGAGAGGATTGCCGTGTATACCTATTTTCGTCTGATTTTGATTTTGACCTTGATGCCACTGTGCGTTGTTGCTGAAGAGGCAAAAAAACCACCCCAATGGGACGTTAACAACCCACCGGGGGTCAAACAGATGGTAGACATCAATACCACCACTGGCACCTGGATGAATGTGGATGTCAGTCCAGATGGTCAACAGATTGTTTTTGATTTGTTGGGTGATATTTATACAATGCCCATCACAGGTGGTGCAGCGACCAACCTAACCAACTCCATGGCTTGGGACATGCAGGCCAGGTTTTCACCAGATGGAAACAGTTTGGTTTATACCTCGGACCAAGGGGGTGGGGACAACATCTGGACCATGGACGTGGATGGTGAAAACCAGGTTCAGGTGACCCAAGAAAAATTCAGGTTACTGAATTCGCCAGCCTGGTCACCGGATGGCAATTACATCGTCGCTCGCAAACACTTTACTGGCATGCGGTCTCTCGGTTCGGGTGAAATTTGGATGTACCACAAATCCGGTGGTAAGGGCGTGCAGTTGAACAAACGACCCAATGAGCAAAAAGACTTAGGTGAGCCGGTGTACACGCCAGATGGTCACTATGTGCTGTTCTCCAGAGATTCGACACCAGGCAAAATTTTTGAGTACTCCAAAGACTCGAACACACAAATTTACGAAATCTTTGCTTTGGAATTGGCCACTGGTGAAATCAAGCCTTGGGTTTCAGGACCTGGCGGCGCAGTCAGACCCACGCCATCACCTGACGGAAAACAACTGGCCTTTGTCAGACGCATTCGCAATGACAGTGCTTTGTTTATCCAAGACCGCACCAGCGGCGCTGTGACGCCCATCTACACCAAGCTGGAACGTGATATGCAAGAAACCTGGGCGATTCATGGGGTTTATCCCAGCATGGCCTGGACGCCTGATGGTGAAAGCATTGTGTTTTATGCCAAGGGCCAGATACACCGCATTGATGTGCAATCAAAAGCGGTCACCAACATCCCATTTGAAGTGAATGACCAGCGTGAAATCAGACAAGCCGTTACGGTCAAGAATGAAGTCTCACCAGAACAATTTGAAGCAAAAATGTTGCGCTGGTTGCAAGTGTCTCCACAAGGTGATTTGGCGGTGTTTCAAGCCCGCGGTCACTTGTATACGGTTGGCATCAAAGACAACCGCATGCAAGGAAAGCCCAAAAGGCTGACCAACCAAGATGAACATTTTGAGTTCTATCCACGGTTCAGTGACGACGGCAAACACATCGTTTACACCACTTGGCATGACGACCAGTTGGGCACGGTGAAATTATCAGATTTGCGTGGCCGCAGTCGCACCATCTCAACTCAGCCTGGACACTATGTCAATCCCAGCATATCAGCCGATAAACAACATGTGGTGGTTGAAGCCGATGCAGGTGGTTACCTGACATCACCGCTGTACTCTCATGACACCGGCTTGTTCCTGATTGATCTGGATGATAAAAAACAAACCAAAATCAGTGACTCAGGATCATCCCCATTTTTCACCGGTGATTCAAAACGGGTTTATTATCTGGGCCGAGATGTTAAAGGTGAAGTCATCACCACCCAATTACATTCAATGGATTTGAGCGGCAATGACCAACGCAAGCACTACCAGGGCGAGTGGATTACCCAATTCAAAGTATCACCTGATGAGCAGTGGTTGGCTTTTGTGCAAAACTACCAAGTGTATGTGACCCCTTTTGTGCGCAACGGCAAACACATCAGCACCGGATCTGGTGCCAGTAATTTACCGGTGCAGAATTTTTCTGAACATGCCGGTGATTACATCAATTGGAACTCCAATTCTGACACCCTCAGTTGGTCGATGGGTCCAAACCTCTATCAACAACAACTGGCCGAACGATTTGAGTTTTTGTCTGATGCTGGTGCTGAAACTGAAATTCAGCCGGCAGCGACTGTGACCCCAATCAAACTGACTGTTGACACCGACATCCCATCAGGTACCTTGTCGCTGGTGGGAGCCAAAATCATCACCATGGAAAGCGAAGATGGTAAACCGCTCATCATTGAAGAGGGCACCATCGTCATCAAGGACAACCGCATCACCGCAGTGGGTCCCAGTGATCAGGTGGAAGTACCGGACGGAGGCAAGGTGATGGACATGCAAGGCAAAACCATCATGCCTGGTCTGGTTGATGTGCACTGGCATGGCCCCTATGCCAATGGTCAGATCACCCCGCAAACCAATTGGAATGCATTGGCTTCGCTGGCTTTTGGCGTGACCACAACACACAACCCTTCAGCTGATACGGCTGCCGTGTTCTCCGCTGCTGAAATGCAACGTGCGGGTGACATCGTGGCGCCAAGGATTTATTCCACCGGCACCATCTTATACGGCGCCACCCATTACTTCACCGCCAAAGTAGAGTCTCTGGAAGACGCCATGGGTCACCTAGAACGCATGAAAGCGGCCGGTGCTTTTTCAGTGAAAAGTTACAACCAGCCACGCCGAGACCAGCGCCAACAAGTGTTAGAAGCCGCCCGACAAACGGGTTTGATGGTGGTGCCTGAAGGTGGCTCGCTGTTCACCCACAACATGACCATGATCATTGATGGCCACACCGGAATTGAGCACTCGATTCCGATGGCAGCCATTTATGACGACGTCAAGCAACTGTGGTCGGCCACTGACACCGCTTATGTACCGACTTTGGGCGTCGGTTATGGTGGCATCTGGGGCGAACGCTACTGGTATGACACCACCGATGTCTGGAAACATCCGTTGTTGACTCAATTCGTACCTGCCCATGTGTTGGAGCCAGTCTCGGTTCGCCGCACCAAAGCCCCGTTGGAAGATTACAACCACTTCAACAATGCGCGTGTGGCCACTGAGTTACAAAACGAAGGCGTGGATGTGTTAATGGGTGCCCATGGCCAACGTGAAGGGCTGGCCTCACATTGGGAAATGTGGATGTTTGCCCAAGGTGGCATGTCGCCCTGGAATGTCATCAAAGCCAGCACCATAGATGGTGCCAGATACATCGGCATGGAAGAAGAACTGGGCTCGATCAAAGCCGGCAAACTGGCTGACCTGGTGATCCTTGATGCCGATCCCATGGCTGACATCCAAAACAGCGATCAAGTCAGTCACGTGATACTCAACGGCCGCTTGTATGAGTCTGCCACCATGAATCAGTTGTATCCAGACACCAAAACCAGAGCCAAGTTTTATTTTGAGGATTGAATGATGTTGAAACTTTACACCTACTGGCGCAGTACCGCTGCCTACCGGGTGCGCATTGCGCTGAACCTCAAAGGTTTGGATTATGAGTCCATCCCGGTACACCTGGTCAAGGACGGTGGCGAGCAGCATCAACCTGAATACAAGGCATTGAACCCGCAAGGTTTGGTGCCGGCCTTGGTGACCGCTGGTGGCGAGGTGATTAACCAATCCATGGCCATCATGGAGTACTTGGAAAGCAGCTATCCGGACATTGCCATTTTACCGGCGGATACTTTGGGACAAGCCAGGACCCGTTCGATGGCACAAATGATCGTCTCCGACATTCACCCGCTGAACAACCTGCGGGTGCTGAAGATGCTCAAGAAAACCTGGAACCAAACTCAGGTAGACCTCTGGTATGCCCACTGGATTCATGAAGGCTTCAAGGCACTGGAGCAGATGTTGGCGGGTTCCAAGCTGAGTTTTATGAATGAAATGTATCCCTGCATTTCGGACATTTGCTTGGTGGCGCAAATTTACAATGCCAACCGCTTCAATGTGCCGCTGCATGATTACCCCCGGTTGTTGGAAATTAACACCCGCTGTTTGGAGCTGCCTGCTTTCAAAGAAGCAGCCCCTGAGGCACAATTGGGTGAAATAGAATGATCAGGTCTCTGAGCCAGTCGCAGTGATGGGATGGCTTGGTTACATGATCATTGCAACCGACTGCCAAATTGATGAATAAAAATTCTTACGACGTCATCATCCTGGGTGCCGGTGCCGCTGGTTTGATGTGTGCTTTGTTGGCGGGTCAGCGCGGACTTTCGGTGTTGGTGCTGGAAAAATCCAATAAGCCAGGAAAGAAAATCCTGATGTCAGGTGGTGGTCGCTGTAACTTCACCAACTTGCACAGCACCCCGGAAAACTTCCTGTCTGCCAATTCGCATTTTTGTAAATCGGCTTTGAGCCGTTTCACGCCCTGGCACTTCATAGAGATGGTTGAACGCCACCAAATTCCTTACCATGAGAAAGAACTGGGGCAGCTGTTTTGTGACCGCAGCTCCAAGGACATCCTCAACATGTTGCTGGATGAATGTGCGGACGGCCAAGTGGAAATCAGGCTGAACACGGCGGTCGAATCAATAGCCACCGATCAGGGTGTATCAGTCCAAACCGACCATGGTCATTTTGCGGCCAATGCCCTGGTGGTGGCCACCGGTGGGCTATCTATTCCTAAAATGGGTGGGTCTGGCATGGGCTACGAGCTGGCCAAGCAGTTGGATCTTGGCTTGTTACCCAAGCGGGCAGGCTTGGTGCCTTTTGTGTTTACCGACGAGCTCAAAACACTGTTTTCTGGGTTGGCGGGTGTTGCCATCACCGTGGCAGCATCGGTGCCGGACAATGCTCAAGCGCCAGTTTTTACCCACCAAATGTTATTTACCCACCGGGGCTTGAGTGGTCCGGCCATGCTACAAATCAGCAGTTACTGGGAGAGTGGTCAGACTTTGTGTTTGGATTTGTTGCCTGGAGTCGATGCCCAGGCAGAGTTGCTGGCTTTGAAACAAGCCAAACCACAAACAGACCTGAGTCAGTGGTTGCGCACCCAACTGCCCAAGAAAGCAGCCGATGAATTACTCAGTTTCGCCTTTCCCCAGTGGTGTAACCAACCGTTGCAAGCGTTGTCCTCTGCCAGCATCCAGCGCGTGGCTGATTGGCTCAATCAGTGGCATTTGAAACCAGCTGGTACCGAGGGTTATCGCACGGCTGAAGTGACCCTTGGCGGCGTTGATACCCAAGACTTGTCATCCAAAACCATGGCCAGTAAACAGCACCCGCATGTTTATTTTATCGGCGAAGTGGTGGATGTCACTGGCCATTTAGGTGGGCATAACTTTCAATGGGCCTGGGCTTCAGCTCATGCAGCGGCCCAGGCATTGACTGACAGTTAAAATCACCCGGGTAATTGTGGTATCATCAAAAGATGTGTGCTGCTGCTTTTGAATCTCCTGTTGAACGGTTACGCCATTGGGCGAAAACCACGCCTGACACCATTTATTTAACTCAGCCGATTGAAGACCAAACCATCACCTACAGCTGGTCAGCGGTATGGGATGAAGTTTCACGCGTGGCGTCTTATTTGCAGCGTTATCCTGCCGGTAGTCACATTGCCATCATTTCACTCAACTGTGCCCATTGGATCATGGCCGATCTCGCCATCCAAATGGCTGGTCACATTTCCATCCCAATTTACCCCACAGCATCGGCAGCCACCATAGAAAAAATTCTCCAACATTCAGAATCGAAAGCGGTATTTTTAGGCAAAATGTTTGCGCCGCAAGTGGCCCGTTCATTGTTACCCAAAGACCTTGATCACCTGGCCATTTATCAACCCCAGCTGGGCATGCCTTTTTGGGATCAAATGGTCAGTGAGCAGCCTGTCATTGCTGAGCCGGTGCAAAATCAACCCGATGACCTGGTGAGTATCGTCTATACCTCAGGCACCACGGGTGAGCCCAAGGGTGTCATGGTGTCTTACCGAGCAGTGTATGCGGCCATGAGCTTGGTTAAAAGCATCATTGATGTCAACGCAGCCGATCGTTTTGTGTCGTATCTACCACTGGCCCATGTGGCTGAACGCATGGCAGTGGAGTTTGGTGCTTTATACAACGGCTCGCATGTGTCCTTTATCCGTTCCTTAGAGACCTTCACTGATGACATCAAGGCCGCCAGACCCACCATATTTTTTGGCGTTCCCAGGATATGGACCAAAATCAAAACCGCCATTGAAGGCAAGTTGGGCGGCGCCAAGGTGCTCGGAACTTTGTTGCGATTGCCGTTATTGGGCTCCGTTTTAAAACGGGCCTTGGTAAAAAAATTGGGTTTTCAAGACGTGCGGTATGCTTTGTGTGCGGCTGCCGCCATCAACCAAGATGTGTTGGCCTGGTATGAAAACTTGGGATTAAAACTCAATGAAGCGTATGGCATGTCTGAAACCTGTGGCTTGTCACACATGGTCAAACCTTCACAATCCTGTACCGGCAGTGTGGGGCAAGTGATTGCCGGTTGTGAGTGTAAACTGGCTGATGATGGTGAAGTGTTATTGCGCAACCCGGCGATGATGGACGGATACTACAAACAACCAGAGTTGACTGCGGCCACCATCGATGCTGCTGGTTGGTTGCACACCGGTGACCTGGGTGTGATCAACGATGATGGCTACTTGTTTATTACCGGTCGGGTCAAAGACATATTCAAAACCAGCAAAGGCAAATATGTGGCACCATCACCCATAGAACAACGCTGGCAATCGGTGCTGGACATAGAGCATGTGATTTTGATGGGCAATGGTTTCGCCCAGCCATTTTTGGTGGTCTCAACCCATGAAACCGACCATGCGTCAAATCTCAACGCCTTGATTAAGTCCTGTCAGGAGGCCCTGAAGACCATTAATTCCACCCTGGAAATGCAAGAACGCATCAGTCATGTGTTTATTTCCAATACCCCTTGGGATCCTGACAATGGTTTGTTGACTCCGACATTAAAGATGAAACGCGCGAGCCTAGAACAACATTACGAACAAGCCGCTGCTGCATTGATGCAATCTAAGCAGGAGGCGGTCTTACACATCGAAGCATAGGAGCACATAGCATGAAAATAAGCGGTCAATTTGCAGTCAAAATGGAGCCGTTGGCAAGCTCATTCCAAGGGCAGGACGGTGTGCAAATCGCCCGCATGGCCTTAGACAAGCACTTTAGTGGTGAATTGGAAGCACACAGCGTGGGTGAAATGCTCAGTGCAGTAACCAGCACCGAGGGTTCAGCCGGCTACGTGGCCATAGAGCAGGTTACGGGCACCTTGGCGGGCCGCCAGGGCAGTTTTGTGTTGCAACACCTGGGTACCATGAATCAGGGCAAGCCTGAGTTAACCCTGGTGGTTGTGCCAGATTCCGGCAGCGACGGTTTGCAGGGCCTTTCAGGTCAGATGGCCATCCGCATCGAGGAAGGCCTGCATTTTTATGAATTTGAATTTGAATTCGGCTGAGAGTCATTGTTAAAAATAACATCCCAGTGATTTGATTAAGCCCTACTGTCATCCTCGGGCTCGCCTAAAAGCGCCTACTGTTGGTGACCCGGGGATCCATTGTCAAACCCTAAATCGAATGAAACAACCAGCTGTTTACATATTGACCAACAAAGAACGGGGAACTTTATCTGTTGGTGTCAACAATGAATTGACTAACTTTCTACCGTCATCCTCGGGCTTGACCCGGGGATCCATTGTCAAACCCTAAATCGAATGAAACAACCAGCTGTTTACATATTGACCAACAAAGAACGGGGAACTTTGTATGTAGGTGTCACCAGCGATTTAATCAGAAGAATTCATCAACACCGAACAAACCAAGTCGAAGGGTTTTCCAAAAACTATCATACTCATAAACTGGTTTATTTCGAATTGTGTGGCAACATGTATGAGGCCATTAAAAGAGAAAAACAATTGAAGAAGTGGAAGCGGTTGTGGAAATTGGAGTTAATTGAAAAGAGCAATCCAAGTTGGAAAGATTTGTATGGTGAAATTGTTGGTTAGTTTTGTTTAAAGATGGATCCCCGGGTCAGGCCCGAGGATGACGGTAGTCAGCATTTTCATGTCCGAAGGTGGCTAAGTATCAACCTTTGTGTTGATACATGCCGGTTTTCAGGGCCTGGTTGTAGATGGCGCAAAACAGTTCGGCGGTTTTTTCAGTGTCATACAAAGCCGAATGCGCTTGGTCTGATTCCCAGGTGATGTTGGCTTCTTTGATGGCACGAGCCAACACGGTTTGGCCATAAGCCAGGGCCGCTAAGGTGGCGGTATCAAAACAACTGAAAGGATGAAAAGGGTTGCGTTTGATGCCGGCCCGTTCGGCAGCGGCATGGACAAAACCCAAATCAAAATGGGCATTGTGTCCCACCAGAATGGCGCGGGTACAGCCTGTGGCTTTGATTTGTTTTCTGATGGGGGTGAAAATTTTGCCTAATGCCGCATTTTCTTCCATGGTGACTCGCAATGGGTGATTAAGGTCAATGCCGGTGACTTCCAGGGCCTTGGGGTCAATGTTAGAGCCCGGAAAAGGGGTCACATAGGCGTTGACGGTTTCACCAGGTACCAAGGTGCCATCTTCTTCCATATCAATAATCACCGCGGCAATTTCCAATAGGGCGTCGGTTTGGTTGTTGAATCCACCGGTTTCTACGTCTACTACGACTGGCAAGAATCCTCTGAAGCGGTCTTTGATAGTGGGCATTTAAGTCAAATCAATGAAGGGTCTGCCTATTGTATGAGAGACGGTGCTGGATATAAAGGTCCGATTGTGACAATCTAAAACCCATGGAATGCCATATCCTTGTATCACAATTGGATGTCTTTGCCTTTAATCATGTGGTGGTTGGTTAAATACAACCTGATGGCATTGGCGATTTGTAACTCAGCAGCACTGTATTTCTGGTTTAGATACAGCCGCAGGGTCAGGCTATTGCTGTTTGGGTTGCGCAGGCAATCCGTCTTGGGAACCCACACACAGGTATTGGGTTGGTTGGTGCCTACCAGCAATTCATCCAAGTAATCACCAAGTACTTGTTTTGCCATGATAACAAACTGTCGTGAAGCCATTGCTGAATGTGAGGCTACCTGATGGCAGTGATGTAATGGTTTTTGTCTGGGTAGTTGAATCATACTCAATTCCTCTGAGGGGCAGTGAGCTGCTGAGGACAGCAGCTCACTGCAAGCCTTATTGCAGCGTGGCAGATAGGTAAACTGCGGCATTGCGTTTGATTTCGAACAACTGGTTCATTGGATCAAAATTCAAATTCAGTTTACCCGGTTCTACTGGGTTGCGAAATTCAAGTTCAGTTTCAACGCCGGAAACCACAAAATCTGTGATTAATTGGCCGCCCACATATAGCTGGTAAGTGCCGTTTTCCAGGTCTTCCACTTCAACTTTCAGATCAGCGCGATCGGTCCTGACTCGATAATCAATTTCACCACTGGCATCAGGATCTAAGCCCGCATTGTTCAATTGGACCTCGATTTCGAAAGGTGATACGCCCTGACAAACGCTGGTCAGACAGCCGCTGGGATTGCCACCGTTACCGCCATCATCATCACCATTCGATCCTGGGTTGTTGTCGCAATCATCGTTGCCACTGTCGTCATCGCAATCATCTTGGTTGCCATTGTTGTCATCATCACAGCCGTTGTTGCCAGCTTGGTTGCAGCCGTTAGTGCCTAATTGAAATTCAAGATTGAACATCGCCGTGGCACCTTGTGAAATTTCTAACCAGCTGTTGATTGGGTTAAAATCAAGCAATTCTTTACCCGGCTCTACTGGGTTACGGAATTCGAGCTCGCCTTGCACGCCGAGTGGGGTGGCAACCACTTCAATGATGCCCTGTATGTCGCCATCGACAGTGAAATCATAGAAACCGACAGGTACATCTTCTAACTCGACTTTAAAATCAACTCGATCATCACGTTGTCTTAATTCGGCCGTGGCATAGCCCAAAGGATGAATGCCCAGGTTATTGAACAGTAACTCAGTGCGGCTGTCCCCAAATGGTGGTGCTTCGGTACTGCTGCCATTGTCTCCATTTGAGCCATTGAATTCATCGCTGCTCAGGTAGGTTATGCCATGGCGAATGATATCTATGCTTTGGCCTCTGGGGTCAAAATCCAGCAAGACCTTACCAGGCTCAACTGGATCTCTGAATTCGATTTCTCCCTCAGTGCCTCCTGGAACATTGATGACATTGATGGTGCCTTTTTGATCATTGGCTACCCACAATTCATAAGCACCAACTGGCACGTCTTCAATTTCAACCGAAAATTCAATGCGGTCAGTTCTTTGTTCGTATTTAACGTGACCGCTGGCGTCTGCGTCTACACCGGTCGAGTTCAACGGGCTTCTGGTTTCGGTTTCAACCACAGTATCAGCCAATTCATCAAACAATCCGCCAGTGCAATTCAGGTTATGAATGGCGGTGCTTCTGACCACGGGCATTGAGCCTGCATCGAAGCCGCCGACTTGTGGTTGCCAGGTCACTTGTCCACTGTTGCAGTCATTGAAAGTGAAAGTCACTGTCCCCCAGGCTGTGTTGTTGATGTTATTGGGGTCATGCAATTCTCCAAATTGACCACCCTCTGGAATCACCATATCAAAGTGAATGTTTTGGTTGGAGATTTCGCCGATGCCTATTAACCACAGCTGTTGACCTGACATGTCGAAAGTAAACCAGGTGGTTAAGGCCTTTTTTTGTTGGTTGGTGTTGATGATTTCAAGGAGGAAACCTTGTCCATTTTTGGCTGGATCATACCAACCGCCGGTAAAACTCTTGGTGATGATGGGTGGGCTGGCTGCTGCCATGGCATTGATCATTATCATCAATGAAGCGGTTATCAGGGTTTTGCTGTTGTTTTTCATGTTGACCTCGCTGGGTGTGGTTTTTAAAAGGTAATTTGAAATAAAAATTACAAATACAGCCTCAAGATATAGGATAAAGCCAAAAAATGCAAACATAAATGCAAAAAAAGTTGCAAAAATCGAAAATAACTGCTACTGTGGTGAAAAATTTGAAATTTATATGACTATGAACAATAAATTCAACCAGGCCATCAGACAGATGCTGATTCAAATATTCAGACCATTGGTCAAAATCATGCTCAGACTGAATGTGCCTTTTCACGAGGTCGCAGATGTGCTGCGATGGACCTATGTTGATGTGGCCAATAGCCACTTTGGCATCAATGGCAAAGCACCCACCAAATCCAGGATTTCAGTGATCACGGGTTTGTCCAGAACCCAAGTGGACAAACAAATGAAAACTGATTTATTGACTGATGATGACAACCACAACGTTTGGCATCGGGCGGTTCGGGTTTTGACTGGTTGGGTTGAGGACAAAGATTTTGTTGATCCAGAGGGTGAATCTAAAGTCATTCCCTTGGAATCAGCCAATGAACCAGATTTCAAGACTCTGGTTGAACGTTATTCTGGTGGTTCTACTTACCGGTCAATTCTTGATGACTTGGTCATTTCTGGAGCAGCCGAAGTGAACAGCAATCAAGTGAAGCTGTTGCGCCCTTACTACCTAACCAAGAATGATCCAGATGACTTACAAAAGATAGACTTTTTGGGGGTGTCCACCCAATACCTGATTGAAACCATAGATCACAACATCAACCCAAATTGTGAGGACCCTAAATTTCAAAGGATTGTATACCACGACCATTTACCCAAACATTTATACAACATAGCGGAGTCATATGTTCGCGACAAAAGCCAGGCTTTGGCCAATGACGTTGACGAATACCTGGCCCATCTAATTAGACACGCCAACCATGAAAGTGACGAGGAAACCATTCCATATGTGGGAATGGGCCTGTACTTTTACAGTGGTGAAAGCCAACAACAACAGAAAAACAGCCAATAAACAGGAGCCAATCATGAAAGCATCTCAATTATTTATAACCCTTGTGCTGATGATCTCAGTGACATCTGCCTATTCAGAACCCAAACCACAGGCTGAGATCAAAGGCCAAGGTGGTACCGGATTAACCATCAATGGCATCAGAAATTTCACATTCGATGCCAACACCATCATCAAAGAAGATGGTGCCGTGATTCCGGCTATCAGGGGGCAAGGCGGAACCGGATTCAAATTGCGTTACCGCGTGGCCAATGATGCCAATGCAGATTTGACGGCAGGAACATTGGAAGAAATCAATTTAATCAATACCCACAAAGGCCCAGTGACATCGCTAGATCCTTTCAGAATCTTCAATGTAGATGCTTTGATCACCGCGGATACTTTCTTTGATGACAATTTAAGTTTTGCCGATATCAATGTCGGTGATGAGTTGAAAATCAGTGGATTTATTGACAGCAACTCGTCGTTGTTGGTCAGTCGGGTTGAAGCAGATAATGACCCCTTAACCGAGTGGAAGCTGTCGGGATTTGTTGCTGGGTTGACGGCTTCATCTTTTCAAATTCAAAACCAAGAAGTTTTGATTGGGTCGGTGGTGCCTGACAATTGTGTCTCAGGCCTGCAAAACGGTGAGTTTGTCGAAATCAAAGCCACACCTGATATGGCATTCACCACGGGCTCAGCATTGGCCACCGTGACCGACATTGAATGTCAGGAGCCAGGCATTATCACCGATCCAGGTACTTTATTGCCGGTTGCCTTAGAAGGTTTGGTTGATATGGAAGACATTGATCTCAACAGCCGCTTTTCGATTGCTGGTCAACTGATTAACGTCGATGGCATGACGCAATACATCAATGGTGAAGTGGATGACATAGTCGTGGGTGCCAAGGTTGAGGTTGAAGGGCTATTAAACACCACAACATCAGAGATTACTGCCAATAAAGTGAAATTCAAAGAAGTCAGGTTTAAATTTGAAGAGCCTGTGTTACCTGCCGACGTGATTCCAGGCGAATCTATTCAATTGTTTGGACAAATCATCCTCAACACCCCTCAACTCAGGGATGAAGACGGCATCATGAACAATGGTCTGAACAGTGAAACACAGGTTGAAGTCAGGGGGTATCGTGACCGTGATGGTAACTTGTTTGCGACCCGAGTCAGAGAACGCGGCAATCCAGATCCATCAGATGTTGGGGTGGATGGACAAATCATTGAGTTCATCAGCAATGGTCTGATTGTCAGTGGCGTAACCGTAGACACTTCTGGCAGTGTGTTTCTGGATCAGAGCGGAACGCCTATCAGTGCGGCCCAGTTTGATGCCATGGTGGCAGTAGGTACTGAGGTTGAGATTGAAGGCAACGTCAGTAATGACATAGTCTCAGCTGTGATTACCCAGATCGATGAGGATGATGATGTCGGTTCTGCTGTTGAATCCTCCAGAGGAAATGTTGGTGGTCAAGGCATTGGAACCATCACGGGTGTTGATTTAATCTTCAGAGATTCATTCGAGCAGTAACCACACCCAAAAAACCAACCCCGAAGCTGGCTTGAGAAATCAAGTCAGCTTTTTTGTTGGTCAATGATGTATTGGTCAATGATTTTTTCCAAAACGTTAAGTGGTACTGAGCCGCTACTTAACAAGGCATCATGAAAGGTGCGGATATCAAATTGTGCTCCTAAAGCCTGCTCAGCCTTCAGGCGCAGCTGCCAGATTTTGATTTCTCCCAATTTATATGACAGGGCTTGCGCTGGCCAAGCAATGTAGCGATCGATTTCAGTGCGCACGTTGTGCTTGGACAGGGCGGTGTTGTCTTCCATCAATTGAATCGCTTCTTCACGGGACATGCCCATGGCGTGCATGCCAGTATCAACCACCAGACGCATGGCGCGCCACATTTCGTAGGTCAGGCGGCCAAAATCAGCATAGGGATCTTGGTAAAAGCCCACTTCCTTGGCCAATTTTTCACAGTAAAGCCCCCAGCCCTCACCAAAAGCTGATATGTAAGCCTGTTGTCTGAACTTGGGCAGGTCAGTCAGTTCTTTGGTCAAGGCACCTTGCAAATGGTGTCCGGGAACCGCTTCATGAAAAGTCAGTGCTTCCAGGTTATATAAGGGGCGTTTGTCCAGGGCATAAGTGTTAACCCAGTATTGGCCTGGACGGGTAGATTCCAGTGGCGCCGGCACATAGCGTCCGGTGGTGTAGTTGGGGGCAATGCCTGCCGGTACGGGATTGACGGCGTAGGGCTGTCTGGGCAAGCGGGTGAAGAGTTCAGGTAATTTGCCATCCATGCGTTTGGCGATGTCTCGTGCCACCATGAGCAGCTGATCTGCCGATTGGGCATAGAATTGTTCATCGGTCCTCAAAAAGTGCAGGAAGGCCGCGAAATCGCCTTCAAAGCCCACTTGCTCAATAATGGTTTCCATTTCAGCGCGAATGCGTTTGACCTCCTGTCGGCCAATTTCATGGATCTCTTCGGCGCTCAGATCGAGGGTGGTGTATTCTTTGATTTGTTGTTGGTAATAGGCTTTGCCATCTGGAAAATCATAGGCGCCGATGCTGTTTCTGGCACCTGGGATGTAGGTGTTTTCCATGAAAGCTTTGAATTGTTGGTAGCTGGGGTTAATGTGTTCGGTGATGATGGTTTTCGCCCGTTGGCGAAATGCCGCCATGTCTGCATCGCTGATGTGTTTGGGTTGCGTTATAAACGGTTGGTAGAAATTGGAAGCTTCGGGTTCTGCTTTGATATAGGTTTGAATAAACTCTGGGTAATGACCAATGATGGCTTTGGGTTGAGTGAAGCCCCTGGCCAGACCGGCTTGCATGTTGGTCATGTGTTGTTGCATGACCCGAGGTACCTGTTGCATGCGACTCAGGTGGTTTTCAAAATCCTCTTTGTTGTTGAAACTGGCATAGCGGTGCATGGTGGCCAGTTGCACATGGAATGAACCTTCCGCGGTGATCGGCATTTCATATTCACGGAATTGATTGTCAGCTATGGTTTCCTGCAAAAAGGCTTTTTGCATCTGCAATGAAATTTGATCCTGAAAATCCAATTTATTCGCTGGCAGTTGTTGCAGCTGATCCAACAGCGGCTGTAACCGCGCATTTTGTTGGGCATAAAAATCTGCCGAAACATCATCCAGTTCTCCTGCCCGAGTTTTGTCGCCAAGGTAGGTGGCCGTTTGTGGACTCATTTGTTGGTAGGTTTCCAATACCTCATCCAGGATGCGGTGTAGTTTTTTGCTGGTGCGGTTGGCATCAGCGGGTGTCGAAATCAGCAAGGCACACAAGGCGGTGATAACAATCATTTTCATGGGTTTTCCTGGGTTGATCACAACAACACCCTGACCCGGATGGTACCGTTGATGTTGTTGAGTTGTTTGACTATCGGGTCTGAAGATTCACAATTGACGTCCATGATCACATAACCAACGTCACCGGAGGTCTGCAGGTACATGGCAGCAATGTTGATCTTCTGGCTGGAAAAGGCGTGGTTGATTTGTTCCAACATGCCGGGCTTGTTTTCGTGAATGTGCATCACGCGGGTCAGGTCCGGATGTAACGCCGGCAGGGAGACTTCCGGGAAGTTAACCGCCGATGAAGTGCTGCCGTTGTTGGAGTATTTAATCAGTTTGTCCGCCACCTCATTGGCGATGTTGATTTGTGCTTCCTGGGTGCTGCCACCAATGTGTGGTGTCAGGATAACATTATCAAAATCGGTCAAAGGCGATTCGAAAGGGTCGTTGTTGCTGGCTGGTTCTGTGGGGAACACATCAATGGCCGCGCCATTGAGGTGGCCTGATTCCAAAGATTTGACCAAATCATCAATCACCACGATGTTGCCCCTGGCGGCATTGAGTAAGTAAGAGCCTTTGGGCATCAGTGCCAGTTCCTTGGCACCAATCATTTGTTGGGTCAATTCAGTATCCGGTACATGTAAGGACAGCACATCCACCTGGGGCAGCAGCGCTTCCAAAGACGCCACAGCCTGGCTGTTGCCTAACGGCAGTTTGTTTTCAATGTCATAATATTTGACTTGCATGCCCAATGCTTCTGCCAGGATGCTCAACTGTGAACCGATGTGGCCAAAGCCAACGATGCCCAAGGTTTTGCCGCGGGTCTCATTGGAATTAACCGCTGATTTTTGCCATTGGCCGCGGTGGGCCTTGGCATTCTTCTCTGGTATCCCACGTAACAACAGAATGATTTCAGCCATCACCAACTCAGCAACACTGCGGGTGTTGGAGAAGGGGGCATTGAACACCGGAATGCCCAAAGCTTTGCAGTGGTCCAAATCCACTTGGTTGGTGCCAATACAAAATGTCCCCACAGCCATCAGTTTTTCACAGGCGGCCAGATTTTGACCTTTCAGCTGCGTGCGAGAACGGATGCCCAAGATGTGGGTGTCGTTGAGGATTGTTTGCAAGGTGGCATCATCGGGGGTATTGGGATAAACATGGATGTTGTGGTAACCATCCTGCCTGAACAGTTTTTCAGCATCTGGGTGAACGCCTTCGAGTAAAACAACTTTGATTTTTTCTTTACTTAAGGACAATTTGGTCATATTCTTTGCGCCTTTCAGTCAGGTTGTGGGTCAAAAAAACTAGGATTTTAACAGATATGCAAGCAGATAAATTGTCTTCTTTACTTGAATCAGAACTGCCTGGTGTGGCGTATTCGACTCAGCCTGCAGATTTGGTGCAATTTGGACAGGACTGGACCCGATTTCACGAACCTCAGGCTGCGGTGGTGTTTTTCCCCAATGATGCGGACGAAGTCAGTCACATCATTCAAGTGGCCAATCGTCATGGACAAGTGGTGATACCATCAGGTGGCCGCACGGGCTACAGTGCTGGCGCCACAGCCACAGCCGGCGAGTGGGTCTTGTCGATGGTCAGGTTCAACCAAATCCACGATTTCAATGCCGTTGATCAAACGGTACGGGTTGGTGCTGGCGTGATCACCGAACAGTTACAACAGTTTGCGCTTGATCAGGGGCTGTTTTATCCGGTTGATTTTGCTTCCTCCGGTTCATCGCATGTGGCTGGTAACATTGCCACCAATGCCGGGGGTATCCGGGTTTTGCGTTATGGTTTAACTCGCGACTATGTGATGGGATTGACCGTGGTGACTGGCGCGGGTGAGGTGATGCAATTAAACCGCGGGTTGGTGAAAAATGCCAGCGGTCTTGATTTGCGCCATTTGTTTATCGGTTCTGAAGGCATTCTTGGGGTGATTGTTGAAGCTGAAATCAAACTGATCAAACCACCACCCAATCAGGCCGTGATGTTATTGGCATTGTCGTCATTGGAAGCCGTGATGTCGGTTTTTGCGCTGGCCAGAAAGTCCCTGCAATTGTCTTCATTTGAGTTCTTTTCTGATCGTTCATTGCAAAAAGTCATGGATCACCGTGGCTTTGACAACCCTTTTGATGAAATGCATCCGTTTTACGTGTTGTTGGAGTTTGATGAGGATGAGTCATCGGCCATGGCTGTGTTCGAAGCAGGCATGGAATCTGGCTGGGTCAATGATGGCATCATCGCCCAAAGTCTGGATCAGGCACAACAACTGTGGCAATACCGCGAGGGCATTTCTGAATCCATCGCTCATTACACACCGTATAAAAATGACATCGCGGTTAAAATTTCAAAAGTACCGGCCTTTATGCAACAACTTGAAGACATACTGGCCGCAGAATACCCGGACTTTGAAACCATCTGGTTCGGTCACATTGGCGATGGCAACTTGCACCTCAATATCCTTAAACCAAGCACCATGGATGTGGCAGATTTCAAAGCGCAATGTGAACAAGTTAACATTCAGGTGTATGGTCTGATACAAGCATTTGCTGGCAGTATTTCAGCAGAACATGGGGTGGGTTTGATCAAGAAGCCTTACCTGCCGTATTCACGTGATGCAGCTGAGATTAACGCCATGCAGGCGATCAAAAAGGTGTTTGATCCCAATGGTGTGATGAATCGCGGCAAAGTGATTGACAGCTGATTGACTGAGGTCAGCCCAGCGCGTGAATGGCATAAGCCGATGCCGACGTGCGGTTATTGACTTCCAGTTTGCGGTAAACCTGCTCTAAGTGTTTGTTAACTGTGCGTTCACTGATGGACAGAATTTTGGAAATTTCCCAGTCGGTTTTACCCTGCGCCACCCAGTACAACACATCGGCTTCACGCCGCGTGATTTTCAGTTTATTTTTTAATGTCTGGGTTTGAAATTTCAAATTCAGGGTCTTGAATTTCAATAAATGTGAACCGTCTTTTTGAGCCGCTGTGTATTTAATCACCAACGTGTCTTTGCCTTGTTGCATGTCCAATGTGTCATCGGTGTTGGCTGATATCAGCCAGCGCTGGAATAACTGTTTTTCTTTGCTGCTGAAATTGTTAATGAAAGAACGGGCTTGATCAGTGGTCCAGATGATGTCACCGTGTTGTCCGACAGCTGCCATGTGCTGACCGGTAGTATCCAGTGCCTGTTGTGAGCTGCGCGTCAAGCGGGCATTGTTGATGTGTACTTTGACCCGGGCCAGTAATTCTGTGTGGTTTAAGGGTTTAACCAGGTAATCGACGGCACCGGCATCCAGGCCTCGAACCACGTCTTTGGTATCGCCCAGTCCAGTCATGAAAATGATCGGTACGTGTGGCCAGGACGCTTTGATTAATTGGCAGGTTTCAAAACCATCTTTGCCCGGCATGTTGGCATCCAGTAACACCAGGCTGGGTGTGGTTTTCTGTAATATGGACAAGGCGGCATCACCACCGGTTGCCACCAGCACGGTGTAATGCTCGGCGCTGAGCGTCTCATTCAATACCTGTAAGCTGTCCGGGTTGTCATCAATAATCAGGATGATGGCAGGCTCAGTCATGGCTAACCATCTGCTTGAAAGCGGTGAAATTCATGTGTTTCAGTGGGGTTGATAGTTGTTGCCACTGCTGGTCTGATAAATGTTCTTCAGCATACAATTTTTTCAGGTAATCTTCAATGCCATTGATGTGGCCAATGTCAGCCATATTCAACAAGGCCTGTCGCTGTTCATGGTTCAGTGATAAAGCTTCATCAGCTGCTGGTTTGTGTTGCTGAATATCCACTTCAGTGGTTTGCCAGCCCAGGTCCAACAATTGATTCAATTGATGGTTCAATTGATTGATTTTGACGGGTTTGGTCAGGTAAGCGTGGTGAATTTGGTGAGACTGATCCTGATCTCTTGGGTTGGCTGACAACATCAACAGCCGACAATCGGGTTGTTGGTGATGAATCCAGGCAGCCAGTTCCCAACCATCCATTACCGGCATCGACACATCAATGATGGCCAGATCGAAATCATGATTTTTCATCAATTGTTGTGCCTCTTGGCCACTTTGGGCTGTATCCAGGCGAAACTGATGGGGTGCAAGTATGGCGGTCAGTAATTGTCTGTGGCTGGCCTGGTCATCAACCACCAGTATTTGGTGTTCGCCCTGGTTATTCAGATGTGTAAAGGCGGGTGCATCTGAGGGTTGGGTATTGGCACCTTGTTGGGCCGGCAACATCATGCGCACGACAAATTCACTGCCTTGACCAGGTGAACTGTTGACCTCAAGTTCACCACCCATCAGCTCGACCAAAAGCCGTGTGATGGGTAACCCCAAGCCGATTCCCACCGTGTGCTGTTGTAACCGTTCAAAAGGTTCAAAAATGCGCTCTTGGTCGTCCTCACTGATCCCAGGTCCACTGTCTTTGATGGCAAAGCGAGCCACTTGATTGCGGTAAGTGATGTTCAATGTGACACCACCTTCATCGGTGAATTTTATGGCATTGGATAACAGGTTGATTAAAATTTGCTGCAGTCTTTTGAGGTCGGTCTTAACGGTCTGCGGCAGTTGCTCGGTTTTAATGACTTCAAAACCCAAGGATTTTTGGTCCGCCTGGTGGCTGAACATCAGGGTCAACTGCTTGACCATGTCATGCAAATCAACCCAATCCGACTGCACCTTCAACTTGCCAGACTCAATGGCTGAAAATTCCAAAATGCCTTCTATTAAGTGATTCAGGTGCTCACAATTGTGGCGCATCAAGGTGTACTTTTCGTGGTGTGGATCACCCTCTTGAGCTTGATTCTCGAGTAACTGGGCGTAGCCCATGATCACGTTTAAGGGGGTTCTTAGCTCATGAGATATGCCAGATAAGTAACGGTTCTTTGCGCGATCAGCGGCCTCAGCGTCATTTTTTTTGAGGTCCAGTTGTTGTTGATGCTGTTTTGCAGCGGTCAATTGGTCTTGGGTTTTTCTGGCCAGCTGTTGCAATCGTTGGTGTTTTTTGCTTAGCCACACTACCCAACCAACCAACAACACAATAACGGCAGTTAAAAACGCCTTTGTGGCATCGATTTCAAACATTTTGCTATGATACCACCAAATTTTCATTAGGCTTGCTATTTCAGGGGGTTAGGTGGTTTTATTGTGTCAATTAACGTGCTTTGCATGGCCTCAAATTGTGCTTAACAAAAGACCGAAAAATATTCACACAAAATTGACAGTTGTCTGTCATAATTGATCGCCGTTGTATGAATTGCATGGTATTGACAGGTGCTAAACTTTGTCAGCATGCTGTTAATTTTAAAAATATAATGTGCTAACATACATTTAACTAACAACCTTGATCGGAGAGAGATATGAAAAAGCAAATTTTGGGAGTGGCCATGACCTGCTTGGCAGGATCTGCCATGGCAGTAGACACGGACATGCGATGGATGTTGACACCTAGCTTGAATTTCACCGCCACAGACAGCAACAAAGGCATCGATTCTGACTTTGGTTTTGGTATCGCTTTAGGTAAATTCGTCAACGAAAACTGGACTTTGGACTTAGAGCTTGATCAAGGTAGTTTTGACTTTGAATCGGGTCAAGGATCAGCGGATCAGTACGGCATTGGCTTGATGACTCGCTACCATTTTCGCAATGGCGACGTGGTTAGACCGTTTATCGGTTTTGGTGCTGGCGTTTTAGACGTCGATGCGCCTGGTATCAAAGATTCAGATTTCATGTTGAATGCCTCATTGGGTATTCGTCGCATGGTCACTGATCGAGTTGGTTTCATTGCGGAAGTGAATTACCGCTTAGACAACAACGAGTACTTCGATGTCAGTGATTCCTACGATGATTGGATGTATAAAATGGGTTTGGCCATAGCCTTGGGCGCCAAAGCTGACGCACCTTCATCAGACCCTATTGTTGAACCAGCACCGCAACTGGATTCTGACGGTGACGGCGTGAGTGATCAAGACGACCGTTGTCCTAACACGCCAGCAGAATTCAGAAATGCAGTTGATGCCTATGGCTGCCATGACGGTGATGATGACAATGATGGCGTGAAAAACTCTATGGACCAATGTCCCAACACCAGAGCAGGTGCAACAGTTGATGCAGTGGGTTGTGAAGTACAGGTAGTAATTGAACTTCAAGGTGTACATTTTGATTTTGATAAAGCCACCTTGAGACCTGAGTCAATTGAGATCTTGGATGCTGCAGTAGCGACCCTTGGTGAGCACGGAACCATCGCTGTTGAAGTGGCTGGTCACACCGATTCAATTGGGTCTGAAGCCTACAACGAAGACCTGTCAGATCGTCGTGCCAAAGTGGTTTATGACTATTTATTAGACAATGGCATTGCCGCAGATCGCATGACCTGGAAAGGTTACGGTGAGTCAAGTCCAATCGCGACTAACGACACCGAAGAAGGCAGAGCCAAGAACAGAAGAACAGAGTTGGTTATCGAAGACTAATCGCTGTTTCAAAAGCCTTAAAAAGCCCGATTTATTCGGGCTTTTTTTTGCGCCATATTTTGGGGTGCTGAACCCTGAATTCAGAAAAACGGGGTTGCGGGTAAGTTGATAAGCTGATCAGGCCGCTGGTCTGGGTATCAATGAACTGGATACCCATGTCTTGGTACCTTTTTTTGATTTCAATTTTTGGGTGGCCGAAGGGGTTGAATTGGCCAGCAGAGTTGATGGCAGTTTGTGGGTTTACTGCTGCGATGAACGCATCGGTAGAGGAGGTTTTGCTGCCATGATGGGGTACCAACATGGTATCTGCCTGTAACCATTCTGGAGGCATTTGGCTGAGCCGGTATTCAACCGGTTTTTCAATGTCTCCGGTTAACAGCAAGCTGTGTTGTTGGTTGGTCACTTTCAGCACGCAAGAACTGTTGTTGTGTAAATAGGGCGTGACATTCGGCGGGCTCAGAAAAGTGAAGGTGACACCATCCCATTGCCAACTGTGGCCGGCATGGCACAATGATCGCTCACTTATCGTGTCCCAGACTTGATGAACCACCATGGCATTGAGCAATTGCGGCGCAGCACCGGCATGGTCATTGTCTCGATGCGATAACACCAGGCCATCAAGGGCTTGGATGTGATGTTTAGCCAAAAAAGGCAGCACCACCGCATCGGCTTGATTGAAGCCACTGTCATAAGCGGCTCCCACGTCATACAACAGGTGGTGATTGCGGGTGCTGATCAATACCGATAAGCCTTGTCCCACATCCAGGACATCGGCCCGAAAATGATTGGCAGGAAATGGTTTGGATGGTACCAGCAACACCAGGGCAATCAACACCAGCCCGAGGGATCGATGCGGCATGGCCGCTGGCATGATGAGCCACACCGCTGCCACAATCAGCAAGATCAGTTGCCAGTTTTGATTGATGTTGAGGCTGAGCTCGGCGAAGTCCCATTGCGCTAATTCATGTAACACAGATAAGAACGATGAGCTCAACCAAGCAATCAGTTCCACCAATAAGCCGGGTGTGATGGGTAGAATTGACATGATCATCAGCAGCACCAACAGCAAAGGCACCAAGAGAAAAGTCATCAATGGAATGGCCAGCAAATTAATCCATGGTGCTATCAAGTTATAGCGGTTAAAAACCAAAGCGTTCAAAGGCAGCATTCCAATGCTCAGTACCCATTGCGCTTTCAGAAAAGTCCACCAACGTTGGCTTTGAGCGGTTTGGAAGTTGAACGCAAAGATCAGTATGGCTACGGCCGTGAATGACAGCCAAAATCCAGCATCCAGGACATTAAACGGGTCAACAAACAGCACCCACATCAGGCTGATTGCCCAAACATCCCAGGCCCGCACATGGCTTCTGGACAACAGCATCAAACCATAGACCAGCAGCATAATCATCGCCCGTTGGGTGGAGACCGACCAGCCGGCAAGGCTGGCATAAAAGGCAGCCATAACCAAGCCCGCCAAAGTTTGAATCACCGGTTTAGGTAGCCATTGTTGCGGCCGAAGGTAAAATATCCACGCTCCCAAAATCCATCCCAGCCAGGCCACCATACCAATGTGCAAACCGGATATGGCAATTAAATGCGCGGTACCTGTGGCTTGTAAAGTGTCAAATGTGCGTTGATCAAAATGTGATTTATCACCCAATGTCAGGGCGTGTACCAAGGCGCTGACAGGCGGATCAGAAAACAGTTGATCCAAACGTTCACTGATGTGAGCCCGCCAGCGATTGATTTGTGCTGATGGTCGTTGACTGCTGCCCACATACTGATGGGATTGGATGTTACCCAAACCGCTGATTTGATGTCTGAACAACCAGCGCTCGCGATCAAAACCCACACCGTTGGCGGTTCCATGTGGCGGTTTTATAGTCATGGTCATGGCATAGACCTCACCAGCCCTGAACGGGTGGGGCTGCATTCCAGGTGAGGCAAACTGACTTAACAAATAGGTCTTGTTGTGCGCCACATCAGTGCCAATGAAACTGATTTTTTGAGGCGATATGCGAGGCAAGGAGTCGACCCGAATGTTGGCACTCATTGGCGTTGGTTCGGTGTGGTTGGCGGTGACTTGGATAAGGGCCCAGCATTGGGCGTAGACCAATCCAGTCATGAAATAAAGGGTGGGCAGAATAGACCGGGACGATGGTTTGGCAAACCTGACCAACCAAACCAATAAAAACACCGTCAAAGTGGTGGCTGGCAGGGTGGCATGCAGCCACCACAAACTGCTGGTCCCAATCAGGAACAGCAGGGCATAAAGCGGTTTGAATGTCAGTTTTGTCTGGTCAATATGCCCTGCCTCAATAGATACGTGTGTTGCATCAATGCAGCCACTTTTTGATCATGAGTCACCAACACCAAAGCGGTGTTGTACTGTTCCTTCAGTTTGAGAAACAAAGCCATGACTGCTTGTGCAGTGGCTTCATCAAGATTACCTGTGGGTTCATCCGCCAGGATACAGTCAGGTGCAGTGACCATGGCCCTGGCAATCGCTGCCCTTTGCCTTTCACCACCTGACAATTGAGCAGGCCTATGAGTTAATCGCTCTGACAAACCCACTTCTGATAAAATTTGGGTGGCACGTTCGTTGGCTTCTGATTTGGGGGTTTTGCCAATCAACAGCGGCATCATCACATTTTCAAGTGCAGAAAATTCCGGCAGCAGGTGGTGGAACTGATAAACAAAGCCCAAGTGCTGGTTGCGCAATCGGCCACGTTTCTGTCCTGACATGCCGGTCAACTCCTGACCATGCAAATGGATCCTGCCACTATTAGGTTCATCCAGGCCACCCAACAGGTGTAACAGGGTACTTTTTCCTGAGCCCGACGCACCCATAATGGCCACAGTTTCACCGCTTTCAACAGCGAAATCCAATTGTTCAAAAATTTGAATTTTGCGGCCAGCATCGTTGAAGTGTTTGCTGAGCCCTTGGCAGCTTAATACCGTTGTATCATTCATACCGGAGTGCCTCCGCAGGTGCCACCCTGGATGCGCGCCAAGCAGGGTATAAGGTGGCTAAAATAGACAGACCGAAAGCAATACCAACGATGGTTAACACATCAGGGGTGCGCAGGTCAGCAGAAATTTCAGTGATGTAATAGACGTCTTTTGAGAGGAATTCGGTGTTAAACCAGGATTCCAGGGTTTGGATGATGCTGTTGATGTTCAAGGCCGTGATGATCCCTGCCACTGTACCGATGACGGTACCAATCAGGCCTATCAAGGTGCCTGACACCATAAATACCCCCATGACCTGACCACTGCCCAAACCCAGGGTACGTAAAATGGCCACATCGGCTTGTTTTTCAGTCACCAACATCACCAATGTGGACAGGATGTTGAATGCGGCCACAGCGACTATCATGGATAAAATGATAAACATCACCATGCGTTCGGTGCGGGTGGCTTTGAAAAAGTTAACGTGTTCTTGGGTCCAGTCTCTGATGCGGTAGAAACCATCCAGTTTGGGGCCCAGTTCACGGGCAATTTGTGGTGCTGCCATCAAATCATCTACCTTGATGCGCACCCCCTCGGCGGCTCCAGGGGCCAAACGCAATAATTTGCGGGCATCGTCCATGTGCACCAGAGCCAATTTGAAATCGTACTCATACATGCCCACTTCAAAGATGCCAGTGATGTTAAATCTTTTCAAGCGAGGGGTGATGCCCACTGCGGTGGTGCGGAATTCAGGCACATAGACCATGACCGTATCACCTGGCCCAACCCCCAAATGGGCGGCAAGATCAACGCCCAAAATGATGTTGAATTCTCCAGCAGCCAAGTCACTGAGGGTGCCGTAGCGCATGGCATTTTGAAACTCGGTCACCTGGGTCTCAAGGTCTGGGATGATGCCCTGAATGAGGGCGCCTTCGGTACTGAAGCCTTGCAGCATGCCCTCGGTTTGGATGTAAGGGGCGGTGCCCAAAACTCGTGGATGTGTTTTAACTCGGTCGATGGCGGCCTGCCAGTCATTCAACTGGTCGCCTTTGAAAGCCGAAATGGTGGCATGAGAAACGGTGCTCAGCATGCGTTGTTGAAACTCTTTGTTAAAGCCGTTCATGACGGAAATAACAACAATAACGGTCATCACGCCCAAGGCTATGCCAGCCATCGAAATCAGCGAGATGAATGATATAAAGTGATTTTTTCTTTTGGCTTTGGTGTACCGGAGTCCAATAAATAAAGGTAAGTTCATAAACAGTTCCACTGAATCAAAGGTATTGTGGCTTAATCCTTATACAGACTCAATGGTTAAGTGAAAGTTTTGGTTGGGGAGTTTATTTATGACAAAAAAAAGCCGCCATAACAGGCGGCTTTTGTTGATGGCATGACGGATTATTCGTTGTCACCGTCATCATCGGTGGCTTCTTTGGCTTCTTCTTTGGCTTCTTCAACCATTTCAGCGGCCTTTTCTTTGGATTCTGCAACCATTTCTTCGGCTTTCTCCTCGGTGGCTTGAACCATGTCAGCGGCTTTTTCTTTGGCAGCATCGACCATTTCAGCGCCTTCTTCTTTGGCTTCATCAATCAACTCAGCACCTTTGTCCATGGTGGCATCATAGGCGTCGGCTGTGGCATCCTTGGCGTTTTCAAAACCTTCTTTGGTGGCTTCAGCAGCGTCTTCCGCACCTTCTTCTACTGCATCCATCGCATCAGCTGTACCTTCTTTGACAGCATCAGCGGCTTCAGCGGCTTTTTCTTTGGTGGCTTCAGCGGCTTGCTTAACTTCAGTTTTGGCATTATCCATAGCGTTTTCTGCGGACTTTTTGTCGTCTTCACCGCAGGCAACCAGTGCCATTGATACGAACAGTGCCAGTAATACTTGTTTCATGTTTTTCATTACTTTCCTCCAAAATAATTGTCGTTTTTTTGTTGGTTTCTCATTAAGAAGAATAAACCAAGGCATCACACTATACCAGAATAATCACAGAAGTAGAACTGTGCTGGTGAATCATTAAATAACCGTGGTAACATGGCATTTTTTCAACCTGACTGCCCCATGTTTCGAGCTTCATTGACTTTAACCCTGATTTGCACTGCGTTCTGCGCTGTTGCCAATCCCATGTGTACAGAAAAAACCACTTCGATTCATGATATACAAGGGCCTGCACTCGAAAGCCCAATGACCGGAAAAACCGTGTTGGTTAAAGGTGTGGTGACAGCCAACTTCACAGGCCAACAGCAATTGGGTGGCTTTTTTATCCAGGCCAATGATCAACCCACAGTAAACGGCCAGTCTGGGGGCTTATTTATCAGACACCAACAACGCCTGGATGATTTGCAAGCGGGTGACCTGGTGGTAATCAGTGGAGATGTATCAGAACAGTTTGAGGTCACCCAGATAAACCCGATACGGCGTTTGCTTACCTGTGCACGAGGACAGGCACTGCCTGAGGCCGTTGAATTGCAACTTCCGGTCAGCAAAGACCATTTGGAAGCCCACGAAGGCATGCGGATTAAACTGGCCAGCCCCCACGTCATCACCGATCTATACCAATACATTAAATACGGAGAGATGACTGTTTCATCTCAATTACTGCTCAGCCCGTCAGCCCGGTTCAGACCTGGTGAGTCTTTGAATCAATACCGCAACAGCCTGAGTCAGGACCAGTTGGTCATTGATGATGGTCGCCTGGCAGCTTACGCCAGACCACTGGCAGCTGGCCTTGATGGTCAGCCCATCCAGGCCAGCACGGCCCCACACCTGGGACAAACGGTGGTGGCATCCGGGGTTTTACACTTTGGTTTTGGTCGCTACAAACTCCAACCCACCAGCCCAATGGAGTGGGGTGACTCAGACAACAGCTCCCGCAGTACACCGCCAATGGTTCCAGGTGCACTCAAAGTGGCTTCTTTCAACCTGGAGAATTTATTCACCACCCTTGATGCTGGGCAGGATGCGTGTGGTCCTCAGCAAAACTTTTCATGCCGAGGTGCTGACAATGCATTAGAGCTCGAGCGGCAAATGGACAAGCTGGTGCTGGCCATCAATGGGGCTAACGCCGCGGTGATGGGTTTGCAAGAACTGGAAAACAATGCCAAAGCGTCCATCAGTGCTTTGGTAACAGCCCTGAACGAAGCAGCCGGCCTCAAGCGCTGGCATTTCATTGATACCGGTATCTTGGGTGACGATGTCATCAAAGTGGGCATCATTTATCAGCCAGCCTTGCTCACCCCCGAAGGTCCTCATGCGATACTGAACAGCGCTGCCAATCCAGCTTTTAAGGAACGCCAACACCGCTTGGTTGTGGCCCAAACCTTTAAAGATGCCAACCAAAATCGCTTTAATTTGGCCACGGTGCATTTCAAATCAAAAAGTTGCAGCGATGCCGAGGGTGAAAATCAAGACCAAAACGATGGTCAGGGCTGTTTCAACGCCGCCCGACAGGAAGTGTCGCATTTGGTGGCTGATTGGTTGGATTCTGACCCCACGGGACAAGGGGCTGCGGCCACGTTCTTGGTAGGAGACTTCAATGCCTATGCTTTCGAAGATCCCATGGTGACTTTGGCTGACAAGGGCTACAAAAACATGGCGGCATCATTTTTGGGCAGTCACAACTGGACCGCCAGTTTTCGGGGAATGGTGGGTGCACTTGATCACATACTGGCCAATCAGGCAGCGCAGAAACTGGTCAAAGGCGTGGCCCAATGGCACATCAACTCTACTGCTGTCTATCAATTTGATTACAACACCGAGCTTTTGGATGAAGATTTTCCGAGGCCAGAGGGCTTTTATTACCTTGATCCATTTGCTTCTTCAGATCACGATTTGGTGATGGCCGGATTTGAGTACAAGATTGATTGAATCGGTGCCTTGCTGAGCAACTACAAGCGGTGGCTTGATTTCGTGACCTACAGCCCATGCGGTTGCTTGGATTGCTATTCTAAAATACTGTATTTCCACAAATGAGCACTGCAGTATGAAAAATCACATCAAATGGGGCTTGGCCTGCTGGTTGTTGACCGCCAGTTTTTGGTCATCGGCTGCCGATCAAGATTGGGTTAAAAGATCCAATGAAATCGCTTATAAAATTTTAGAATCCGGTGCCAAATATGCGCCAGAGTTTTCAGCCCAATCAGGGGTGGAAGGTTTTGACGAAGAAATTTTTGATTTGCGAGACAACCTCACCGAGCGTCAATTGGCTACAGCCGAAGCCAACCTGAAGATGCTCAATAAACACCTGGCCGAAGAAACCGATCAACGGGTAAAACAAGACATTGAAATCATGATTCAATCGGTTAAGGACAACATCGAGGCCACCAAAATCAATGATGCCCGGGTACTGCCATATGGCAATGTGATAGGTCTGATATTTGCAGGTTTCAGTGGCCAGTTAGATAAACAAGTGCCGTTCGAGAAACAAAAAGCCGCCTTGGTTCGTTTAAAAAAATACACCGGTGAGGCCGATGGCTATGAGCCCTTAGTGGAATTGGCCAAACTGCGACTGACCGAACGCATGGATGAGCCAGACCTGATTAAACCCTACCGCGGTGAAGTGCAACAGGACATTCAACGTTCACCGATCTTTATTGATGGCCTCAGTCAATTGTTTGCCGGCACCGATTTAACTGGCTATGAAGCCTCACTGGAATTACTGCAACAACAGCTCAAAGATTACAACAGTTGGGTGGAAGCCAATATCCTGCCTAACACCCGTGAATCGGCCGTGTTGCCACGTGAATTGTACGAGCTGCAACTGAAAAACTACGGTGTTGAAGCCACCCCCGAAGAGTTGATTAAAATCGGTGAAACCGCGTTCATGAATATCCGTTTTGAAATGATGGCGTTGGCACCCTTGGTGGCGGCTGAAAAGGGCTATGACACCACCGATTACCGCGAAGTGATGGAACTGTTGAAAGATGAGCAGGTACAAGGCGAAGCAGCGCTGATGGCTGAATACGCAGCGGTGATGCGTGAATTGGACCAAATCATTGAGAAAAATCAGTTGGTGTCATTGCCCAATGAACCGGCCCGGGCCCGCATGGCCACCGCAGCTGAAACCGCACAACAACCGGCTGCGCATTTGGATATCCCGCGTTTGATCGGAAACACCGGTGAATACCCGGAATTCATTGTGCCAAAAATTGAGCCTAATGAAGACGGTAGCTGGCCAAAAAATGACTACGCATTCAAGGCCATGATGTGGACCCTGTCTGCTCATGAAGCCAGACCAGGTCATGAATTACAGTTCACCACCATGTTGCGCGGTGGCGTATCTACTGCGCGGGCTTTGTTCGCGTTCAATTCTGCCAATGTCGAAGGTTGGGCTTTGTATGCCGAAGCGATTTCTAAACAATACATGCCGCTGGATGGACAGTTGTATTCCTTGCAGGCGCGCTTGTTGCGAGCGGCGAGAATATGGTTGGATCCGATGTTGAACCTGGGTCTGATTACGCCTGAAGAAGCCAAACGGGTATTGATGAAAGATGTGGGTGAAGATGATTTGAATGCCCAGACTGAAATTGATCGCTACACGTTCAGGTCTCCAGCACAAGCCACTGCCTACTATTATGGCTATGAAAAGCTGTTGATGCTGCGAGCCAAAACCGAGCTGAAGCTGAAAGAAAAGTTCAATCAACAGGATTTTCATGACTTTATCCTCAGTCAGGGCTTGTTACCACCTGACTTGCTGGCCAAGGCTGTTGAAGAGGATTTTGTCGCACCACTGATGAAATAGTTATAGAAAAATTCCTGATTATTCAGACATTGAGCGTCAGCCTGTAATCACAGTGCGGCGCTTTTTTTTATCTCAGCAAAAATCGTTCATTTCATTACCGGATGGTAATGATTTCCGAGGACACATCAAAAAATTACCCAGTCCCGTTTGAAATTGGGTAGAATTTTAATGGTGCCATTCACTGTGAGCGGCCACAAAATTCAATTGACCAAATCAAAGGGGACCCAATGAAAACCAAAGTCTTATCTGTTATCAGCCTGTTTGCTGTCGGTGCCTATGCATTGATTGTCAACCAGTCAACCACGCCTGCTGACACCGCAACCAACCCGGCAGCTGCCAAGCCGGAAGTGATGCAGGTGCCACCGGATCAAATCACCGATCCATTGTTGCCTGTGGCGATGCCCCTTACCCAAGGGATTGCCGTCGAAAGCATCCAGTTGCAGCCCCAAGCCAGGTACCGGGCTTTATCGCCTGAATTGAATGGCCAAGTGACTGCTGAATTTGTGCCCACACCGAAAAGACGAACCAGTGGTTACCGCTACCAAGAGGTCGACCCCGAATTGAGTGCCAGTTACAAACAGATTCCGGGTGAAAACATGCCCGAAACTCGCAGCCTGGTGTCTTCTATTGATGCCGGTGGCCAGGACACCAACATCGCCAACAACGGTGGTTTTCTGTTTATTCCAGCCGACCCCCATGGTGCTGCTGGCCCCAACCATGTGGTCAATGTGTTCAACACCTCCATCGAGTTTTACCAAACCGATGGCACCGCCAATGGCAGCCAATCATTGCAAAACTTTTTTGCGCCCTTAGCTCCCGCAAACTTTACCTTTGATCCCAAAGTGCTGTTTGACCAATACGAGCAGCGCTTTGTGGTGGTGACCTTGGAACGGCAAGACACAGCCGGTGGCGACCCAACAAACTCATCACGGGCACTGGTGGCCGTTTCTGACGATGCCGATCCCAATGGCATTTGGTACATGCAAGCCATCAACACCAATGTGAACATTGGTGGAACCCAAACGTGGTTCGATTACCCCGGTTTTGCGGTTGACGAAGAAGTTATTTACCTCAATGGCAACCAATTCAGTTATGGTGCTTCTAATGTCTTTCAAGGCGTGCGCTTGTGGGTCATCGACAAGTCTGGTTTTTACGCCGGTTTACCTGCCACTGTAGTGGGACCACTGGACCCTTATGGTGTTGGTGTTGCCACCACTACCCAACCGGCCCACACCTATGGCACGCCACCGGCAGGTATGGGAACTTATTTGATGTCCTATTCCCGCTTGTCTGATGGCACGAATGAGTTCTGGCAGACGGTTAGAATAGACAACCCATTGGGCGTGCCTACTTTCAGTCAACAGTTCTTAGGTGTGGGTGACATTGAGCCCAACGGCGGCGCGTTGCCTTTGGCGCCGCAATCAGGCACAGCCACGACCTTGGCCACCAATGACCCCAGAGCACTTGATGCGGTGTGGCGTGATGGACAAATCTTCTCAGTGGCGACTTTAGAGAGCAACAGCGAACCGGGTGAAACTTCGGCTTCCTGGTGGGTATTTGACGGCAATGGTGGTGGCATTTCATTCAGTGATTTTGGTATCATTGATGGTGAAGACATCGCGCCAAGTACGTTCACCTTTTTTCCTTCCGTTGCGGTGAATGCCGATGGTGGTATCGGGGTGGGCTTTTCTGCTTCGGCTTCCAGCATCTTCCCCAGCTCCTATTTCGCTGTGCGCTCACCAGCCGATCCAGCTGGTACCATCAGGCCATCACAGCTGCTGCGCGCAGGTACCGATTTTTATATTCGAACCTTTGGCGGGCCAAGAAACCGTTGGGGTGATTACACTTCGGTGGCAGTAGATCCCAACGACGCGTGTTTCTGGGTCTACAACAAACACGCCGTCACTCGTGGGGTGCTGATCTCTGGTGAAGAGGGCATGTATGGCACTGCTTTTGGTGAGTATTGTAACCAGGCACCGGTTGGCAACAGTGATTCAATTGTTGTGGATCAGGGAGCTACCGCTACAGTGCTGGTTGGTGGTAACACTTCGGTCCTAGACAATGATTCAGATCCCGACAGCAATGACAGTATCTCTGCCACCTTGAATTCTGGCCCCAGCCATGCCAGCAGTTTCACTTTGAATGCCAACGGCACCTTTAGTTATACCCACAACGGCTCCGCCAACTTTACCGACAGTTTTGCTTATCTGGTTTGTGATGATGGCACCCCGATTGAATGTACCAATACCCTGGTGTCAATCACCATCAACAACACCGACACGCCACCCACAGCGGTGGCTGACGCCGCCACTGTCAATGAAGATTCCGGTGCCACCACCATTGATGTGTTGAATAACGACACCGACCCCGATGGTGGACCCATGGTTATTAATTCAGTGACCCAGCCTGGCAATGGTACCGTGATCATTACTAATGGTGGTGCGGACCTGACTTATGAACCAGACGCCGATTACTGTAATGATGGCTCACCAACCGATGATTTCACCTACACCCTGAATGGTGGCTCATCTGCCACGGTAGCCATGACCGTCACTTGTGTGGACGATGCACCCACAGCGGTGGCCGATGCTGCCACTGTCAATGAAGACTCCGGTGCCACCACCATTGATGTTTTGAACAACGACACCAATACCGATGGTGGACCCATCACTGTGAATTCTGTGACCCAACCAGGTAATGGTACCGTGGTTATCACCAATGGTGGTGCGGACTTGACTTATGAACCAGACGCTGACTACTGTAACGATGGTTCGCCTACTGATGATTTCACCTACACCCTGAATGGTGGTTCTTCAGCCGCAGTGGCTGTGACGGTAACTTGTGTGGATGACAATCCGACAGCTGTTAATGATGCTTTCACCGTGCTTGAAGACAGTTTGCTCAATGTATTGGATGTATTGAATAATGACGCCAATGCCGATGGCGGCCCAATAACCATCGATTCGGTCACACAACCAGCCAATGGTTCGGTGGTCAATTCTGGCAGTAATTTAAGTTACTCACCTGATGGAGGTTACTGTAACGACGGCAGCCCAACCGATAACTTCACTTACACCTTAAATGGCGGTTCTACTGCCACCGTGGCCATGACAGTTGTCTGTGACGACGATGCACCCACAGCAGTAGATGACGCTGCTACTGTGAGTGAAGACTCAGTCGGAAATGTGATCGATGTGTTGAATAATGATACCGATACAGATGGTGGTCCCATGACCGTTGTTTCTGTGACGCAGCCCAGCAATGGCGCGGCAAGCAACAATGGCGACAGTGTTTCCTACACGCCAAGTGCTGATTATTGCAACAACGGTTCACCCACCGATAACTTCACCTACACCTTGAATGGTGGTTCCACTGCCTCAGTGGCCGTGACGGTGTCTTGTGTGGATGATGCACCCACAGCGAATGATGATTTGGCCACAGTCAGCGAAGATTCCAGTGGCAACATCATTGATGTGTTGGGTAATGATTCCGATCCTGATGGTGGTCCCATATCAGTGGCATCTGTGACCCAACCCAGCAATGGTTCGGTGGTTAACAACGGTGGCTCAGTCAGCTATAGCCCCGATGCTGATTATTGTAATGGCGGCGCGCCAACCGATGACTTCACCTACACTTTGAATGGTGGCTCAACAGCGACTGTGGCGGTTACGGTGAACTGCAGTGACGATGATCCTACTGCAGTCGACGATGCCGCAACTGTCCTTGAGGACTCTGGTAGCAACGTCATTGATGTGCTGGGTAATGACACTGACCCAGATGGCGGTACGATGACCATCACAGCCATAACACAGCCTTCAAATGGTGTGGTGATCAATAATGGGTCAAACGTCAGCTATGCGCCAGATGCAGAATTCTGTAACAGCGGTGGAGGTACCGATGACTTCACTTATACGCTCAATGGCGGTTCTGCTGCCACGGTCTCAATGACGGTCACTTGTGTCAATGACGAGCCCAGCATGAGTGTCAACTCGGCTGTTTATGTGAACTTGTCTGACATTGCTTCGCCTCCAGCACAAAATCTGGCCTGTCAGTTTGACTTTGGACCAGACAATGAAGATGCTTCACAGGCAGTCAATGACATGGTAGTGAGCATTCAAAATGATCCCGATGGCATCCTCAACAGTATTGATGTCGACAACAGCGGCGCTTTGAGTTACACCTTCAGTGGTAACCAGGGTGTGGCCGAGGTGACGGTGGCATTGCAAGACGATGGTGGTACAGCCAACGGCGGAGATGACACCTCGGTTTCATACACGTTCATGGTTAACGTCCAAGACTATGTGTTCCGCAATGGTTTTGAAGCCCAAGTTTGTCCTTAAGTTGAGACTTCGACAAAACAAAAGAACCGGGCCAGTCCCGGTTTTTTTGTGTCTGGTGATTTCATTTTAAGCGGTCTACGGACGCTGTGTTTGAATAATGACCGGTTTAAGTTTTGCTGGCGGGCCGCCCGCGGTCCAAGCGCCTTCGATGCTGCGGACTTTCTGAGGTAATGCCCTTGCAGCTGCGGTAATTGAAAGTCACCGTCAATCTGACAGGGCCGGCTGTTTTAAACACACCTCGACAGGCTCGGTGGTCTTAAGGTGGCTGAGCCCGTCGAAGCTTGTTTAATTCAGGTGGCCATACCTGATAAAAGAATACGCCTCGACAGGCTCGGTGGTCTGGATGTTTAAACGGGTATCTGGTTTCTGTGTAGCCAATAAAAAACGCGGGCTTATGCCCGCGCTTTTTTGCTATCAGACTGTTTGGTGGATTTATCTGGCGGCAAACACCTGCAGCTTGTAGTTTCTCAGGGAAACGGCAAAGTCTTGCAGCATTTTGTTGCCACTGGCTTCAGCTCGGGCACACCAGGCTTTGAATTCAGCAATCTTTTCTTCAACAGAATGTGAGTTGTTGTCCCAGATGGATTGCAACTCAGCTTTGAACTCCAATAAGGTGTGCAAAGTTTGGCTGTCAGCAAATTTATTCTGCCACTTGGTTTTCAGGTCCTCTTTCAGGAATTGAGGATCCAGGGACAAATGCTGGGTGTATTTTTTGATGCCTTTTTTGAATTTATCTGAGGCATGTTGATACTCTTCTGACAGCGTGGGGGTGATCACTTCTTTGATGTAGACCTGTAGCACATTGAATTTGTGCGTGAGGATGGCTTTGACGTTCTCACCATCTAATTCTTCGTTGTTGTTGTCTACATACAAATCGGGCACGACTTTTTTAATCTGACACAGACCGAGTTTATTCAATACCCGAATCACGTACCAGCCGATGTCATGTTCGCCTTTTTTATGCGCAAACTTAGATGACGAAGGGAAACCGTGGTGGTTGTTGTGTAATTCTTCACCAAAAATGAAGAAACCAAAACGGGTGATGTTGCGCGATGAGTCATCGGTGCGGTAATTGCGGTAGCCAACAAAATGGCCGATGCCGTTAATTACGCCGGCAGCGAAAAATGGAATCCACAGCATTTGAATGGCGTAAATCAATAAGCCGATGACGCCAAATAAGGCAACATTTAAAAAAGCCAGGGCAACGATGCCAACATAGTGAAAACGGGTGTACACATTGCGTTCAATCCAGTCATCAGGGGTACCCTGGCCGAATTTTTGCATGGTTTCGGTGTTTTGGCGTTCTTCGGTGTACAAGGTCACACCGTGGAATAGGACTTTTTTAATGCCATGAATCTGGGGGCTGTGTGGATCATCTTCGGTTTCACAATGGGCATGGTGTTTGCGGTGAATGGCCACCCATTCTTTGGTCAACATACCAGTGGTAAACCACAACCAAAAACGATAGAAGTGTTGTAAAACGGGGTGCATTTGAATGCCGCGGTGGGTTTGTTCGCGATGTAAATAGAGGCTCACGCCAGATAAAGTGACTTGAACTGCAATAAAGGTATACAGTACCAATTGCCAACCTGAAAGGTTCAACAATCCAGTTTCAAGAAAATCTAAGATTGGATACATAAATAGATGTTTGTTTTATAGGGAATGCTCACTATAATAAATATAAATAACAATAGCCAGTGAAAACCGCGTACCCTGTCGTATGGTATTTTGCCTATGTTTTGCTAACCACATGAAATTAAACCAAGTTTTCTTAAAGCGCTCAAAACAAATAATTCTGGATCATTTGCAGTTAGAACTGCCTGCCCAAGGCGTGGTGGTGCTGTTGGGTGCCAATGGTGCCGGTAAATCATCGCTGTTGGCAGTGATGGCTGGGCTCAGTGAGATCGATGCTGGAGAACTGGATCGGGGTGACATCAAGCAGGCCTTTTTGATGCCAGAGCCGGCATCATTCTACCCCCACCTGACAGTCAGAGAGCAGTTACAATTTGTCGCTGCCTTAAATGACGTCAGCAACGCAAGCAAACAGGTTGAACAGCAATTAGACCAATGGCATTTGCTGCCTGTGGCTGACAAATTAACCCAACATTTGTCCTTAGGTTACCGCCAACGGCTGTCGCTGGCACAACTGGATTTGGTTGATGCTGATTTGTTGTTGTTGGACGAACCCATGAATGGCATGGACCCTGATTTGCTGCAGGCTTTTAAACAACGCCTGAAACAATGGCAACAGCATAAGCTGGTGGTGATGGCCACGCACATCATGCACGAAGCCCAGGCCCATGCCGATTGGGTGGTGGTGATGGCGGCTGGACAAGTTAAATACACCGCTGCCTATCAGCATACCGAAGATTTGGCTCATATCTACCAGACTGCCCTGACAGGTGAGGCTGCGAGGCACATTAACTCATGATGCACAGCAAGGAATGGTACTCATTGTGGCGTTGGCCGAAGTTGTGGTTGATTCTGGCGGTGGTGGCTTTTGTGGCAGGGTGGCTGTTTTGGCAGATGGTCGATCGCTACAGCAGTTTGCAGTTGTCCATGTCGGCGTTGCCGAATCCGCCGACCTTGACCGAAGCCTTGTGGCAACCCTGGTTGATGACTTTGTCGCAGTTGATGCTGCTGGTGGTGGCCATGACGGCCGGATTTTCAATTGCTCAGGAACGGTCACAAAAAACCCTGTGGTACCTGATGATTAACCGCAGTAATTATTTACCGGTGGTGTGGCAAAAGTATTTGCCGCAAGGGTTATCGCTGTTGTTCTTCCTGGTGCTGATACTGCTGTCTTATCTCTTGTTGTCGCTGGGTGGGCAATTGAGCCCGCAGTTGGTGGCCACTGGTTGTCTGGGTATGGTGTTGTTGTTTGCTTGGTTATCAGCCTTGGGCACTTGGCTGTCCAGTTTGTGTCAGTCTACCGGTACAGCGGTGTTGTTGAATTTGGTGGTTTTTGTCAGCTTGTGGGCCATCGGCGGTGATGGAGTGGGTCAATCCTATG
>JGI24651J20071_1000035_pt1 | contig 30645 bp, 29 predicted proteins | sample MalvirmetagMSP91_FD_20071 | JGI IMG/M metagenome (IMG submission 20071)
GGCACCAATGTTACCGGCATGTGAAGTTTGAATTAATGCGAATCGTATGTTGTCTAATCTGTCCACGAAAGTGTCAATCATGTGAAAGTTTTGGTATCATACGCGCTTCATCAAATAACATCAACGCATGCTGCCATGCGTTGTCACCACTGGACCCATCACTGCCATGTCACCCGAGCTTAACATTGCCAAAAAAGCTGCCCTCAAAGCAGCCAACTCCATAGAACAGCTGATGTTCAAAAACGAATTGTTGTCAGTCAACAAGAAGCTGAACAACGGCTTTGTCGATCAAGCCACCAAAGTCAGTCTCAATGACATTTTTTATTCATTGAAACGCGCCTACCCGGAAGATGAAATACAAACTGACAATGAAACCTTGACCGAATATACCCACCCGGACCGGGTTTGGCTAATCAATCCGCTCAATGGCGTCACCAATTTTTTGTATGGCATACCCCATTGTGCCATCAGCATCATGTTGTTGGAAAATCACCAGGTCAAAGAGGCCCTGGTTTATAACCCCATCACCGATGACGAATACACCGCCACCAAAGGCAAAGGCGCCTTTTTAAACCAACACCGACTGCGCATCAGTAACCGCAACGAACCCATCGATTCATTGGTTGGCACCAACCACAATGATGATCAGCAAAAAATTGGTGCTCACACCTTGGCTTTGCGCACCATTGGCAAACAAGTGGCTGCTACCCGTGTCTTGGGTTGTCCTGCTTTGGATCTGGCGATGGTGGCATCAGGCCAATACAACGCCTATTGGCAAACAGGTATGAGCCCGTCTGAGATGTTGGCTGGGGTTTTGTTGGTAGAGGAAGCTGGTGGTCAATGCCTTGATTTCGATGCCAAACGGAATTTCCAGTCCAGCGGTCAAGTGGTGGCTGGCAACTTGAAAGTGGCTGCCTGGCTAACTTCACAATTGAAAACTGCCTACCAGGCTTAAATCATTCAAACACAAAAAAAGCGCTGTTGAAACAACAGCGCTTTTGCTTTGTAAACCTCACTTCGTTAAACAGCACAGCCCTATCTGCGGGCTGATACCAGCGCGACTTACAAATTCATGCTCAGGGCGTCCAGACCATTGATGTTGACATCAAAACTTCCGGTCACTTCCCTGATTTTAGCCACATCAATGTCACCATCCATTTTGATGTAAACAAATTCATCACCGGCTTCAAATACCATGATGGACAATTCGCTCAACAGCGTGCCATCAACTTTTGCCAAGATGTGTACACGCTCGTCACCTTCGACCACGCGGACGATTTCATGTACCCCGTTTTTGGCCAACCTTTTGACATTGTCAGCCATCCAATCACTGACATCAACCACATCAACAGCATCACTCAATTCATAGACGTTGATGGATAAATCTTTTAAGCCGGACAACACGGCCTGCGCTTCTTTGTCATCTTTGGTGAACATTTTAGCGATGCCCAACATACCGGCTCCCAAAGTGATTTTCACATCAGCTTCGGTTCCCAAAATGCGTTCCAGATCATCCATTTCATCTGCCCAAGCACCCCAAGACACCAAACCCATCAACAACACCATACCTACTTTTTTCATAATTACCTCGATCAAATTAAAACCAATATCCGCCATGGATTTATGTGCATATAACGAGGAGGTGCTGTTTTTGTTACAAAATTTTAAAAGCGGCAAAAAAAAAGCCCGAACAAATCGGGCTTTTGATATCTACCAAGAAATGACAATCAGGGAATGTGGTCCAGATTGGCGCCTTCCTTTTCAATCGGAATCAAATCTTCGCGGCTGATACCCAATGCCAGGGTGGTGGTACTGGCTACAAAAATCGATGAATAGGTACCAATGATCACACCCACGATCAGAGCAAAAGCAAAGCCATTGATCAATGCACCACCCAGGAAGTAAAGTGCCAACAACACCAACATGGTGGTGAAAGAGGTGATCACAGTCCTGGACAAAGTTTGGCCAATGGAGTTATTGATGACCTGTTCGGTGGTGGCTTTGCGGCCTTTTCTGAAGTTTTCCCTGATGCGGTCAAACACCACGATGGTGTCATTCAGCGAATAACCTATCACCGCCAGCAAAGCGGCCAGCACCGTCAAATCAAATTCAACTTGCCAAATCGAGAACACCCCGGCGGTGATGACCACGTCATGCACCAAGGCAGCGATTGAGCCCAGCGAGAAGCGCCATTCAAAACGGACGGTCACGTAAATCAGGATACCAATGATGGCGTACAGTAAAGCCAAAGACCCCTGCTCCACCAACTCATCGCCGACTTGCGATCCCACGTAGTCCACCTTCGAAATGGCAGCGGTGTCATTCAGTTCTTTTAAAGTATCCAGAATCTGATTACTGAGTTTGGCCTCATCAGAACTGGCTTCGACATTTTCCTGCGGTGGTAAAGTGATTTCAATGTCGGTGGCTGCACCGAAATTTTTGACCACTGTGTTGTTATAACCGGCTTGTTCCAACTGATCGCGGATGTCGTTGATGGCTACGGTTTCATCGAAATGAACCACCACCACGGTACCGCCAGTGAAATCCAAACCAAAATTCAAGCCGCGGGTGAACAGCGACCCCAAAGAAACCAGGATCAAGGCCAATGAAACGAACAACGCAATTTTGCGTTTGCCCATGAAGTCGTATTTAATGTTTGCTAATAGGTTCATTGTCTACTCCTTTAAATGGCAATCGACTGCAGTCGTTTCTTGCGACCATAGATGAGGTTAACTATGCCACGAGACACCACAATGGCAGTGAACATGGAGGTCATGATACCGATACTTAAGGTGACCGCGAAGCCTTTGATGGGCCCGGTACCAAAAGCAAACAAGACCACCGCCGCTATGAACGTGGTGACATTGGCATCGGCAATGGTAGAAAAGGCTTTGTCGTAACCGGACTTGATGCTGCTTTGGACGTTGTTTCCATCGCGCAGCTCTTCCTTGATCCGCTCAAAAATTAATACATTAGCATCCACCGCCATACCCACCGTTAGCACGATACCGGCAATGCCTGGTAAGGTCAGGGTGGCGCCAAATAAGGACAAACAGGCCACCATCAACACCACATTGATGGTCAGCGCGATGTTAGCAATCACCCCAAACATGCGGTAGTAGATCAACATAAACACCAACACCATGGCCAAACCAATTTGAACTGACATCACTCCGCGGTCGATGTTGTCCTGTCCCAATGAAGGCCCGATGGTGCGTTCTTCCACAATTTGAACTGGCGCAGCCAGAGCACCGGCTCTTAGCAGCAGGGCCAGTTCCGTGGCTTCTCTTTGGGTAAAGCCACCGGTGGTTTGAAAACGATTGGAGAATACGCCATTGATGCGCGCATTACTGATGACTTCTTCTTTGTCGCGGTACTGCATCTCACCGGCTTCATTTTTGCCTAATGGTATGCGCTCTTTAAACACCACAGCCATAAATTGGCCGGTGTTGTTTTTGGTGAAGTCCAGCATGCGGGCTGCGCCGATGCTGTTCAGTTGTACATTAACGGCATGTTGTCCGGTTTGTTGATCTACCGAAGCTTGTGCACCGGTTAGCTGGTTTCCGGTAGCGATCACCCGATTTTTAAGGTAGATGGGCTGACCGTTGGACTCAAAATACAAAGTGGTGCCCAATGGCGTTCTGCCGGTTTGATAAGTTCGTTGGGCTTCCGCGTCAAAGCTGTGGGTGGCCCGGTATTCCAGGGTGGCCGTGGCATCCAGAATATTTTTGGCCACATTGGGATCTTGTAGCCCGGGTAATTGCACCACAATGCGTTCTAAGCCTTGTTGTTGAATGATCGGCTCAGCCACGCCCACTTCATTGACACGTGTACGTAAGGTCGTGAGGTTTTGGTTCAAGGCATTTTCTTTGATGGCATTGATTGATTGCTCACTTAGCAGACCAATCAACTGAAAGGTGTCACCCTCCACTTCGTCACGCAAGGATAACTCGGTAAAGTCTTCTTCAATGACGTCTTCCGCTTTTTGCATGTCTTCGGCACTGCGAAACTGGATAACCAGTTCATTGTCATTCCAGTCAATGCGTTTTTTGGGAATCCTTTCCTTAATTAAAGTGGCTGTGATGTCAGACCTGATTTGTTTTTTCTTGTTTTCGGTGGCTTCACCCATGTCCACTTCAAGCAAGAAATACACCCCGCCGCGCAAATCCAAACCCAGGTTCATGGCACTGCCGCCCAAATTGGCCAGCCAGTCCGGCACGTTGGGCTTGAGGTTCATGGCACTGTCGAAACCCGTCATTTTTTTGGCCAACACATCTTGGGCTTTCAGCTGGTCATCCAGCTCAGTGAATTTAACAATGGCGGTTTCACCATCGATGATGACCTCGTCGTGATTGATGTTGGCTTCATCGAGTACCTGGACAATTTTATCAATGGTGGCTTGACTGATGGCGCTTTCTTCTTGTGCTTTGACTTGTACCACTGGCGACTGGCCGTAAATATTAGGCAAAGCGTACAAAGCGCCCAGGCTCACAATCAGCAGTATCAGCACATATTTCCATAGCGGATATCGATTCATTTTATTCTCTGGCTGTTGGGGTGTATTATTATGTTGAAATAGGTCTTATTTCAGCGATTTGATGGTGCCTTTGGGCAACACTTTGGCTACTGCAGATCTTTGTACGTGAACGTGCGTGCCAGCAGCGATTTCGACTTTAATAAAAGCCTCATCTACCGACACAATGGAACCCAAGGTGCCACCGTTGGTGATCACTTCATCCCCTACTGCCAGGGCACTGACCATCTCATTGTGAGCTTTCATGCGTTTTTGTTGGGGTCTGATCAACATGAAATACATGATCACAAAAAACACACCAATAAAAATCAAGGAACCCATGGGGCTGCCAGCCTGGCCACCGGACTGGGCCATGGCATCAGATATAAAAAAGTTCATCTTTAATCCTGTATCTAGTAAAATTAAGTTGTCTTCAGTCCCGGAGTAACTGCATCCTTTGGGGACATCATGAAGACCTATGCTATCAAGCTTTGAAGCAATCAAATCAGTCGATTGACTCAACCCGTGTGGCTGCTTGCTGCGCTCAAAGCGCGATATTATAGCACCACAGACTCAACGATATAGGCACCAGATGACAAAAAATCAAGGGCACGATTCAGCAATCAACCGGGAGATCAGGGTGATTAACGGCGGCTGCCATTGCGGGGCAGTCAAATTCACCGCCAGGGTAGCTGCAGCATCCACCATTTTGGCTTGCAACTGTTCAATTTGCAGGATGACAGGATTTCAGCACCTGATTGTTGGACATGAAGATTTTGAGTTACTCACTAATCCAGATCAGCTCAGTCATTACCAATTCAACACCCGCCAAGCTGACCATTTATTCTGTCGACACTGCGGAATCAAGTCGTTTTATCAACCCAGATCCCACCCTGATAGTTGGAGTATCAACGCGCATTGTATCCAGGATTATGACCCCAAAGACTGGCAACACGATGAATTTGATGGTAAAAACTGGTTACAAGCCAAAAGTCAGTTGAACTCAGAGTAAGCCAAACATGTCCAACATCACCACCACACGATTGAGAATAAAGCCCACCCACGCCAATTGCTGGTCTGTTTTTGATCAACTGGATGACCAGCTGATTGGCAAACTGTTTTTCAAAGACCAATGGTTCAACATCATCTTAAAACCCCAGTCACTGCACTTAGGAGTTGCTACTGAAGCCAGTTACGGCTTGATGAAAGCCATCAACAGCAAACAATACAAGGCCAAAACCGATATCCCGCATGCCCAGCTGTTCCTCCAAAACATGGGTTTTGTTCCACACAAAAACCATTTTATGGTGACCACCAATGCCCTGACTTGTCCCGATCTTTATCAGCACTTCAATCAAGCCCTGAACATCGATACCCAGTCGTTGGCACAACCCAGATACAACACCGCTGCACAACTGGTGGATGTGGGCAATGATTGCTTTGAACGACCAACGAAATTGCATCCACAAGCAGCCAAAGCTTGGTCAAAGATGCAACAGGCGGCTGCTGAAGATGACATTGAGCTACAACTGGTCTCGGCATTCAGGTCACTGCCTTATCAGGCTGCGTTGATTCAGAAAAAACTGGACAGCGGTCAGCCATTGGCTGAAATTCTCAAAGTCAATGCCGCACCAGGTCACAGCGAACACCACACCGGCTGTGCCATAGACCTCAATACTCCTGGCTGTGATCCTCTGGAGCAAGCTTTTGAAAATACTGAAGCCTTCAGCTGGCTTCAGCAACATGCTCAATCACATGGCTTTGTGATGTCGTACCCCAAGGACAACAATCACGGCATCATTTATGAACCCTGGCATTGGTGTTTTCACCCTGCCTGACGTCCCAGTAGCTTGTTAATTACCAACCACGTTAATGATGAAAATAAAGAAACCTGTATTGTTTACACTTTTGTCGCTGTTGTTGATGGGATTTGGAATCCTGAGTTTCATGACTTTTATAAACCGAGACATCAAGTCATCAAACCAATCCATTGAAACACAAATAAAACGAATCTTACCCGGTCTAAATTCCTTACATCTAAATCAGATCAGAATCACCAGCTATGGCCCATACAGTATGATGAAGATAGCATATGATGAACCCAAGGAACGCACCGTTACAGCAAAGGCTCATCAGTTTTTATGGTTTGCGCCTGTTGTGACATGTGCGTCCGAAGACAAGAAACACCCCTGTTGGTGATTTAATAGTGATTCACCACAAAATCATCCAAGATTTCGATAAATTGTTTGGCAATGTTATCGCCCTTGAGGGTCTGGGTCTTTTTGCCGCGGATAAAAATCGGAGCCGAAGGGGCTTCACCGGTACCAGGCAACGAAATACCGATATCCGCATGTTTTGATTCTCCGGGTCCATTGACAATACAACCCATTACCGCCACATTCATGTCCTTCACTCCGGGATGCGTGACTCGCCATTCCGGCATTTTGGCTTCCATGTGTTCGGTCACCGCCTTGGCCAGTACCTGAAAAAACTCACTGGTGGTGCGGCCACAACCAGGACAGGCCGTGACTTCTGGCTTGAACGACTGTATTTCCATGCTTTGCAGAATTTGCTGAGCCACTTTAACTTCTTCGGTGCGGGCCTGGTTAGGCTCTGGGGTCAGCGACACGCGAATGGTGTCACCGATGCCTTGCTGTAACAGCACAGCCAGGGCTGCAGTTGATGCCACAATGCCTTTGTTACCCATGCCAGCTTCAGTTAACCCCAAGTGCAAAGGATAACGACAGGAATGTTGCAGTTCTTCATAAATTCGAATCAATGACTGTACACCACTGACTTTACAACTGACGATGATTTGGTTGGCGGGTAAACCAAATGATTCGGCCTGTTCCGCACTGGTCAACACCGATTGAATCAGGGCCTTTTCGATCAAAGCACCAGAGGACAATGGTTCAGCACTGCGGGCATTTTCATCCATCATTTTGGCCATCAACTTTTGATCCAAACTGCCCCAATTACCGCCGATTCGTACTGGCTTGTTCAGGTCTTTGGCGACTTGAATGATTTCTTCAAACTGGCTGTCGCGGTTGCGGCCAAAACCTACATTACCTGGGTTGATTCGGTATTTGGCCAGTTTTTCAGCACATTCTGGATACTGTTGCAGAAGGCGGTGGCCATTGTAATGAAAGTCACCAATGACCGGCACATCACAACGGGCTGCCCGCAAGCGATCGATGATTTCAGGCACTGCAGCGGCTGATTCTTCATTATTTACCGTGATACGCACCAACTGCGAACCAGCTTGATGTAACTGGTATATCTGTGTGGCTGTGGACTTGGCATCTGCAGTATCGGTGTTGGTCATGGATTGCACCACCACCTCTCCGCCACCAACCATGACATCACCTACTTTGACTGTTAATCGACCTTCATTCATTGTTTTTGTATATTGCCATTTGATGGGCTGCTGTTCCCACCAACAAATGTGAAAAATTGACTGACCCGACGCCAGCGCGCCGAATGGTAGCATAGATGATACGCTGTGGATGCCTGAATTTCAAAAAGATTGTGTTGGGATGACTCCAACTGGCCAGCACTTTCAATGCCAATTGGTGACTGCCTTGAGGGCCTGTTTGGATACCATACCATTCACCACCCGCTTGCATTTTTAATGTCAGTTGGCGGTCAGCCACAATCTTTTGGTGGTTGTAGTAAATCAGCCACAGCATGACTGTGCAGCCTATGATATACCAAGCATTGAACTGCAAACCATACCACAGCATCAAAGCAAATAATAAAGCCAGCATCCCTTGACTGAGCCAACGGGTGTTGAAATAGCAATCAGTTTTTATGGTAACCGGCTGCACAGATTTGTTCCACTAGGTGCTGGTAACGCTGGTGCTGATCAATTGGCTTGGATTTACCGCTCAACCAATACCACAACAGCATGTCTTCTTCGTTTAACAACTCATCAAACAAGGCTATGCTGTCGTCATCCAGTTCAGTAAATTGAGCGTCTATAAAGCGGTTAAAGATGAAATCCAACTCTTTCATACCACGCCGACAGCGCCACCTAAAATAGCCCTCAGTCAAAGCCTCGACTGAACCTGAATTCATTACAAAGCGTGTCTTTCGGCAATCATTTTTTTGATTTCACCGATGGCTTTACCTGGATTCAAACCTTTGGGGCAGGTATTGGCACAATTCATGATGGTGTGACAGCGGTAAACCTTGAATGGATCTTCCAGGTCTTCTAATCTTTCGCCGGTATACTCATCTCGCGAATCGGCCAACCAACGGTAAGATTGCAGTAACACTGCAGGACCCAGGTAACGGTCGCCATTCCACCAGTAACTGGGGCATGAGGTCTGACAGCAAGCACACAAAATGCACTCATACAAACCATCCAATTTTTCACGGTCCTCAATTGACTGTAGACGTTCCTTATCAGGCAGCGGTACCGAATCGGTTTGCATCCAAGGTTTGATGGAAGCGTACTGAGCATAAAAATGGCTCAAGTCAGGCACCAAGTCTTTGATGACTTCCATGTGTGGCAATGGGTAAATGGCCACTTCTTTGCCTTTGAAACCGCTGGCTGAGGTGGTGCAGGCCAAAGTATTGGTGCCATTGATGTTCATGGCGCATGAACCGCAAATGCCTTCCCGGCAGGAACGCCTGAAAGTCAATGTGGAATCAATTTCATCTTTGATTTTGATCAACGCATCCAAAACCATCGGCCCACAGGAGTCCATGTCCACTTCATAAGTGTCGGTTCTGGGGTTTTCGCCATCATCTGGTGACCACCGGTACACTTTAAATGTGGTGAGGTTAGAGCCACCTTTCGCGGCATAGTGCTTGCCTTTTTTAACCCGAGAGTTTTTGGGTAATCTGAATTCTGCCATAATCAATAACCTGATATTATTTGTTTAATAAACCCGCTGTTTGGGTGGAATCACTTCACACTCATCAGTTAATGTATACATGTGCACGGGTCGGTAATCAAATGATACCTGCCCACTGTCATCAATGTATGCCAGGGTGTGTTTCATCCATTCATCGTCATTGCGATCCGGGTAATCTTCACGGGCATGGGCCCCCCGTGATTCTTTGCGATTTTCCGCTGAGAACATGGTGACTTTGGCCTGCAGCATGAGGTTTTGCAACTCCAGCGTTTCAACCAAATCGGTGTTCCATACCATCGACGTGTCACTGACATTGACTTGGCCGATTTTGGCTGCTGTTGCCGAGATTTTTTCACAACCCTCCTGCAACACCTCACCACTTCTGAACACGGCGGCATTGTTTTGCATGATTTTCTGCATCTCCAGACGCAAATCAGCGGTTTTGATGTCGCCTTGGGCATAGCGTGTGGCGTCTAAATTGGCCAAACTGGCATCCAAAGCATCTTTGGGTAATTCGCTGTGTGACTGGCCAGGTTGAATCACTTCAGCACAGCGATCGGCCACGGCCCTGCCAAACACAATCAAGTCTAGTAAAGAGTTTGAACCCAGGCGATTGGCACCATGTACGGAAACACAAGCGGCTTCACCAATGGCAAACAAGCCCGGCACCACTTTGTCCGGATCATCACCTGCCTTATTAACCACTTCACCGTGGTAATTGGTAGGAATACCGCCCATGTTGTAATGCACGGTTGGCAGCACCGGAATGGGCTCTTTGGCCACATCCACACCAGCAAAAATCTCAGCTGACTCGGCAATACCCGGCAACCTTTTGTTAATCACATCCGCACCCAAGTGCTCCAGATGCAAGTGGATGTGATCATTTTCTGCGCCCACCCCACGTCCTTCTCTGATCTCAATGGTCATTGAGCGCGAAACCACGTCTCGCGAGGCCAAGTCTTTGGCATTGGGTGCATAGCGTTCCATGAAGCGTTCACCTTTGGAGTTGGTCAAGAAACCACCTTCACCACGCACACCTTCGGTAATCAAACAGCCCGCGCCGTAGATACCGGTCGGATGAAATTGCACAAACTCCATGTCTTGTAAGGGCAAGCCTGCACGCAGCACCATGGCGTTGCCATCACCGGTACAGGTATGGGCTGAGGTGCATGAAAAATAAGCCCGGCCATAACCACCGGTGGCTAAAATGACGGCATGTCCGCGAAACAGGTGTAAAGAACCATCGGCCAAATTCCAAGCCAACACCCCTTTGCACTCACCGTCCTCCATCACCAAGTCGATGGCGAAGTATTCTATGAAAAACGACGCATCGTGTTTCAGAGACTGTTGGTATAAGGTGTGTAAGATGGCGTGACCGGTGCGGTCAGCTGCTGCACACGTTCGCTGGGCAGTGCCTTCACCGTAATTGGTGGTCATACCACCGAATGGGCGTTGGTAAATCTTACCATCTTCGGTGCGCGAAAAAGGCACACCATAATGCTCCAGCTCGACCACCGAAGGTACGGCTTCACGACACATGTATTCAATCGCATCTTGGTCACCTAACCAATCGGACCCTTTGATGGTGTCGTACATGTGCCAACGCCAATCGTCCTCGCCCATGTTACCCAATGAAGCCGACATGCCTCCCTGAGCTGCCACAGTATGCGAACGGGTGGGAAAAACTTTGGTGATGCAGGCTGTTTTCAAACCTTTGGTTGCCAAGCCCATGGTGGCACGCAAGCCAGCACCGCCAGCTCCTACCACGATGGCATCAAATTTGTGTTCAGTTATTTTGTATTTTTCGGTCATGTGTCATCCAAATAAGAGGGTCGCAATGGCGTAGATGCTGGTCAGTATCATGCCAATCATGAGGAGTTTTGTGAGTAATTGTAAAGTCAGATTCAGCGCATGGTTGTGTACGTAATCTTCCAACACCACTTGGATACCCAAGGCGCCATGGTAACTTCCTGCCAGGGCAAACAATAAGGTCATGCCGGCATTGAATGGACTCTGAAACCACAGTCCAACGGTTTGTGCATTGAATTCAGGCAATGCGGTCAGCTGAAACAACAGGTACAAGCCACACGGTATCAGCAGTATCGCACTCATGCGCTGCATCCACCAATGTCCAAACCCTTGTTTGGCAGTACCCAGGCCTTTGACTTTGGCCAAATCAGTTTGATATTTCATCTTTAACTCCTAGCGGCTGAGCCAGTAAACCAGTGCCGTTAAGGCCACTGCTGCTATCATCACGGCATACCCTGATCGGTATACGGCAGTTAATGAATAACCTTTGCCGACATCCCAAAATAAGTGTCGGATGCCATTACACAGGTGATAGGCAAAAGCAAAGATCCAAAGGTACAGCAACACCATGCCCAAACCAGACTGGAAAAACTGCATCGTTTGATTGGCTGACGGGGTTGACGTGGCCAATTGATACAGCCAGTAGATAAAGACCACCATGCCCAGCGACAGGAACAAGCCTGTGCCACGGTGGGTGATCGATAACATCGATGTCAGTTGGGGTTTGTACACCTGCAGATGCGGTGACAAAGGTCTTTGTGTGTTGCTCATGATTGATTTGTCATTGAGGTTAAAAGTCTATGCAGCGGCCATTTTTTTCCCAATCACCATAACGCGTGGGGTCAAGGCCGTCCTTGCGACCACCATATTCTTTGGGTTGTTTTGGCCGGGTTGCTTCCGGTTTTTTCTGAGGCTGAGAGTTTTTAGACTCAGTCTGATTATTTTGGTTGTCTTGTTCCATGTCGTGTATTTTACCAAACAGCAAAAAAATCAGGCGTGAAATTCAAGGGATTTTAGCTGATAACACCCTTGAAATGTCGGGTCACAATGACCATTTTCAGAAAACCAAATTATAACATTGAAAACCTGTGAATAAAACCACCAATCAACAGTCAAGCCCTTGTCCCAATGAACAAATCACCGTGTTCAAAGTCTCCGGAGCAGATGCCTTGTCGTTTCTGAACAACCAAACTGTTTCTGACCTCAGCTCCTTGGACACACAACCGGTATTGACAGCCATCTGCAATCCCAAAGGCAGGATACTGTTCAACCTCATTATTCAAAAAAATGATGACAGCTTAATGGTGGCGGTGGACACCAGTCTGGAATCTGCTTTTTCACAGTACATCACCATGCGTCGTTTTCGCCAAGACGTACAAATCGCACCGGCTGATTGTCACTTGCACTTGCTGTATCCTCCCACACCCTCAGCAATCGCTTTCCAAGCATCATCACAACCTGCCATCAGCACAGATGATTTCTGGCTGTGGATGTTTCAAGCTGGCATGCCTTGGATCACCGCTGCCACTTCTGAACACTTCATACCCCAGCATGTTAACCTCGATCAATTGCAGGCCATTGGTTTTGATAAAGGCTGTTATCCAGGACAGGAAATAGTGGCTCGCCTGCATTATTTAGGCAAGGTCAAAAAACGCATGCAATACATTCAGTACCAAGCCAAGAAAGCACAGAATCCTGCCACCACCATCACCTTGCCATCATCCGGGGAAACAGTTGAACTGTGCTCACCATCGATAGCGGTCAATGGCATTTGGCATGCTCAGGCTATCGCCAAAGTGTGACTTATTTCTCAGGTTTTCTGTTTGATCTAAATTTGTTTAAAAAATTGAACTAAATAACTGTAGTTGTTGACTATATTGATTGCCCTTGATCTATTCAATGTGTTGCCATCAACCGGCAGGACATGCTAACATCATTGATAGAGGGTATCAAAAAACAAATTGGTGGGACAAAAAAATGAAGAATTTGAAATTATGGGCTACCTTGCTCTTGTTGTGTGTGTGCAACTTGGGTTTCAGTCAAACCGTAACCGTTGCAGTCGAAGCCGTCTATCCCAAAGATCAGGCAGCCTACGTCTATGAGCCACTGAAGCTGTGGTTAGAAAAGAAAACCGGACTGACTGTCACCATAGAAAGCGCTGATAACTATTACTTCTACTGGCGTTCCGCTAAAAACAATGAGCCTGACTTCACCTTAGATGCCGCCCATGTGGCAGCTTATCGCATGACCAACAAGAACTATGTGCCTTTGGCTCGGGTTAAGGAAAACATCTCCTACCATTTAATTTCAAATGATGAACCCGCAGACGGTCAAGGCATCGGTGAATTTCTGGTCGGTGAAAAAGTGGTGACTTTACCCAACCCCAATATGGGCTCTATTCTGTTCGATCGGTGGTTTACAGATTTGTTTCTACAACCGACAAAAATTGTCACTGCACTGTCATGGGAAGATGTGATTGAACAAGTTTTTTCACAATCTGCCAGTGCCGCCATAGTCCCCAGTTCGCTGTTTGAATTGTATCCCAACTTTTTATCATTGAAGGAAAGTGACCCACTGCCCGGTCTGACTTTCCTGGCATCACCTACAGTCAGCCCTCAGGTCAGACAGTCATTCAAAGATGCCATCATTGCCATTGGTGAGGATGATGAGTCTTTTGACATCCTGGCTGAGTTAAATTCTGACGGTTTTGTTGAGGTTAATCCTGAAGATTACGATGGCTTGGGTGAGATATTAGAAAAAATGTCGTATTGAGTCACAAAATCAATGATGGGAAAGCGTTAAAATTATTTAGATTACTGAACCATCTTTTGTTGTTTAGAGAAGAACCATGGGTAAAATTCACCACATGAATGAACACACAAACGAAGACCGTCGCAGATTCACTCGCATCCAGCTGATGAAGGGCGTCACGCTTTTTTCAGGGATGGAAGCCTTGTCGGTTCAGTTACTGGATTTGTCTTTAAAGGGCGCCTTGATCACTTGTCCGGAAAATAAAAACCTCAAACCCGGCGATTTGTTTCGCCTAAGCATACCTTTGGAAAACGCCCCAGCCATTATCATGAATATCGAAGTGATCCACAGCAATGGTAAAACCTTTGGTGCCGAGTGGACTCAGATTGACATGGACAGCTTTGCCAGTTTAAAACGCACCATTGAATTGAACATCAAAGAGAAAGAGAACCTGCGCCAAGACATCAAAACCCTGTCAGAATAAAGTCCTTTTACTTTTCGGCGACGATGTAACACACCCAGCCGGCATCTGCCGTTCCCACTTCAGTGGCTGTATACACACCATCACCCTCACCACTTTCCTCATCAGTTCCTTCCCAGTAAACTTCAACCTGGCGAAAACCTGCAACCTTTAACATCTCGGTTATCTCCGGCAAAGTCCACAAGCGCCAATAATAATCAAAGGCCCGCTCCATGCGCACGCCTTCATCGGTTTCAAAGTGAATGTAACACTGCATTTGCGAATTGATGGGGTTGAAACTGTGTTGTTCCCAGATATAGGTGTAGCCATCACATTCGCGCTCTTCTATCAATTCTTTGGCCGCTTCATATCCACCAAAAGCATCCAAAAAGAACACCCCATCATCTACCAATGACTCCTTAACTGACTCAAAATACCTGATCATTTGTGATCGTTCCATGAAGATAAAGTAACTGAAATTCATGGCCAGCACCGCATCCACCTGTTTGACCGGCGCAGTCATCACATCCGCCTCTAGCATGGTCACCCTGCTTTGTTGTCCTGAGTCCATGGCAGCCACATTATTGTCCTCTCCCCACTGCATCACCAATGGATCGAGATCAACGCCCCAAGCCTGATTGTCCTGGTGACGTTGCACCCACTCACAAGCAGTTTGAGCCGTGCCACAAAAATCTTCTCGCAAAGTTCTGGCTGGCCGACCTTTTATGGCTTCAAAGGTGGCTTCAACGAAATCAATTTCAGCTTCGACGCACTGTACAGCGTGTTGATAACAATGGTATTTGTCCAAGGGGTTACCTCAATTGTGCGTTGAGTGCTTTCAGCACGTCAGAACCCGGACACAAGTCAGCTTGTGATAAGGCATTCAAGGGTTGATCGCAGGTATTGATCAAACCATGGGTATCGGGCTCAGATTCGTTGTGATAAATCACGCCGGTCAATATTTTGCCCGCCTCTTTGACCGACTCAATGCGATTCATGGCCGCTTTGCGGCTGGTCAGGTCATAATCACTGGCATTCTTTTCCAGCACCAAACGACTGCCATCATGCAGCGTCACTTCCCTTGAACTGCCCTCCGGGTAGTCGATGGTGATTTCTGACTTGTCAGGCACAAAATCAATGGTGCCAGTAGCGTCCAAGTGGTCCCTGACCCACTCATAGCCTTTGGTAGAGGAAGGCGTGTTGTTGAACGTCACACACGGTGAAATCACATCAATAAAAGCAAATCCAGGATGTTTGATGGCGGCTTTGATCATCGGTATCAATTGTTTTTTGTCTCCGGAGAAACTTCTGGCCACCATTCCAGCACCCAACTGTAAGGCCAGTTGGCACAAATCAATGGAATCGAAGGGACTGGGCACACCTTTTTTACTGGCCGAACCTTTGTCAGCTGTGGCCGAGTCCTGGCCTTTGGTTAAACCATAACAGCCATTGTTCATGACGATATATACCATGTTCAAGTTACGTCTGACCACATGGGCAAACTGGCCCATGCCAATCGAAGCGGTGTCACCATCACCTGACACGCCCACATACAACAAGTCTTTATTGGCCATGTTGGCGCCCGTGGTGACTGATGGCATGCGGCCATGAACCGAATTGAAACCATGGGCTTTGCCGAGGAAATAAGTGGGTGTTTTAGATGAACAACCGATACCCGAAATTTTGGCAATTTTGTGTGGCTCGAGGTTTAAATCATAGCAAGACTTAATGATGGCAGCACTGATGGAATCATGGCCACACCCTGCACACAACGTTGACAAGGCACCTTCATAATTTTTGATCGAATAGCCTACCTCGTTGGTGTGCTGATCCGGATGTCTGAAATTGGGTCTGATAAAAGTCATCTCATGCCTCCTTGGGTCTGGTGTGGGTGCTTAGCTGATCAAGGTGGGTCTGAATCTCGCTGACCAAAAAGCTGGCAGTGATTGGCATGCCATCTATATTCAACACCGGAATGATTTTAGCGGGGTCAATTTCCAGTTCATTGACCAACAAAGTTTTCATCTGCGCGTCCCGGTTTTGTTCTATCACGAACACCGTGTCGTGGGCAGCCATGAAAGCAGCAACTTCCTCACCGAATGGGAATCCTTTGATGCGCATAGAATCGATGGTTTGCTGATCACGCAACTGATCCAAGGCTTCCTGGGTAGAATATTGACTGGTACCAAAATACACCACCCCAACCTGACAATCATGACCAGAAATTTCGGCCTTGGGCACCAGGGTTTTGGCCGTGTCCCACTTAACCAACAAGCGCTGCATGCCGCGGGCATACACTTCTCCGTCTTCGGTGTAAGCGGCATATTCATCATGCGATGAGCCACGGGTAAAATAAGCCCCTTTTTCAGGATGTGTTCCTGGAATGGTGCGATAAGGAATGCCATCACCATCGACATCCAAGTAGCGGCCCCAACGTTCTGATAAGTCGGTTAATTGCTGCTCATTCAACACCTTACCACGGTCATAAACCCGTGAATCGTCCCATTCAATGGGGTCGCACTGATGTACATTCATACCCAAATCCAAATCGCTCATCAGAATGACTGGTGTTTGTAAACGCTCGGCCAAATCAAAACTGTCGACCGTCATCTCGAAGCATTCTTTGGGATTGGATGGAAACAACAACACGTTTTTGGTGTCACCATGAGAAGCATAAGCGGCTGCCAACAGGTCAGACTGCTGGGTGCGCGTTGGCATCCCAGTACTGGGACCGGTCCGTTGAATGTCCATCAACACCACTGGAATTTCTGAAAAATAAGCCAGCCCCAAAAACTCACTCATTAATGACACCCCGGGGCCTGATGTGGCAGTGAAGGCGCGGGCACCATTCCAACTGGCACCAATGACGATACCAATAGCAGCCAGCTCATCCTCGGCCTGTAAGATGGCAAATTTATTTTTTCCTGTATCGGCATCTACCCGATAGGCTTTGCAGTATTTCTCAAAGGCTTCGACCACCGAAGTTGAAGGCGTGATGGGATACCATCCGGCCACTGTGGCACCAGCAAAAACGGCACCCAAGCCGGCGGCGGCGTTGCCTTCCATCAGAATCTGATCGCCGTTGAGGTCACGTTGGTGAATATTGATTTCACAGACGTCTTTATGGTGTTCAGCGGCGTAGTCAAAACCCAGCTTCAAGGCGTTGATGTTGGGTTCGATTAATTTGGCTTTCTTTTTAAACTGTGATTTGATGGAATCTTCAAACACCTTGAAGTCCATCTCAAACAAATAAGCCAGGGCCCCCATATAAATGATGTTTTTAAAAATCTGTCTGAGCCTGGGATCGGTGTAATTGGCATTGCACAAGTCAGTCAAGGGGATGCCAATGTGGACCACATCATGGCGATGGTAAGTATCCGGCAGGCGTTTGGATGAATCGTAAAAGAAATAACCACCAGGTAACAATTCGTGGTAATCACGGTACATGGTCTGGCCATTGACCGCTACGATGAAATCATAGCCACCTCGCCGGCCCAGATAGCCTTGTTCGTTGACCCGAACTTCAAACCAGGTCGGCAAGCCCTGGATGTTGGATGGAAAGATGTTTTTGGATGATACCGGCACCCCCAAGCGAAACACTGCCTTACTGAACAGGTTATTGGCTGATGCCGAACCGGAGCCATTGACGTTGGCAAACCGAATAACACAATCATTGATGGATTTGATTTTATTCATGATTTACCTGCCGTGGCTTCGTGAAGTAAAAATTTCTGCATGTCCCAAGCACCGGTTGGACAGCGCTCAGCACACAGCCCACAATGCAAACAAACGTCCTCATCTTTGACCATCACCCGTTTGGTTTTCAACTCTGACGACACATACAGGTCTTGATCTTCATTGGTCGCTTTGACCTTTAATTTGTTTCTGAGTATGGCTTCATCTGGCTCCGGCGCAATGAAGTTGATACAGGACACCGGGCAAATGTCTTCACAGGCATCACATTCGATACAACGATCGGTTTCAAACACCGTTTGCACATCGCAATTCAAACAACGCATGGCCTCTTCGTAACCCTGCGTCAAATCAAAGCCTTTTTCTACCTCCAGTTTGCGATTGGCAAGCGCCTTTTGCTTGTCTACCAAGGCTACGATGTTGCGGTCTTCATCGGAAATGTGGGCATCATACAACCAATCATGAAAACCCATTTTCTGACTGATCAAGGTCACATCGGGGGCCGGACGCTGGCGGGTGTCTTCACCTTCGCAATGTTTGTGGATAGAAATGGCTGCCTGATGTCCATGAGCCACTGCGGTGATGACATTTTCAGGTCCCCAGGCAGCGTCACCACCAACAAACACCTGCGGTAATGAGGTTTGGAAAGTGGTTTTATCAACCTCTGGCATGTCCCAGTCATTGAACTCGATGCCCAGGTCACGCTCAATCCAGGGAAACGCATTCAACTGTCCAATCGCCATCAGCACATCATCACAAGGCATCAACACCTCTTCACCCGTAGGTACCAAGGTGCGCTTGCCACTGTCATCGAAAACCGGTTCCACCAACTCGAACAACATACCGGTCAAGCGACCGTTTTCCGTAACAAACGCTTTGGGGTTGTGGTTTTCATACATGGGAATGTCTTCATGCTGCGCATCTTCGATTTCCCAAGGCGATGCTTTCATGTCTGATTTGGGACTTCTGACCACCACCCGCACATCTTCCCCTCCCAAACGTATGGCCGTACGACAACAGTCCATCGCGGTATTACCACCACCCAGAACCAAGACCCTTTTGCCCACTTTTTTGATGTGTTCAAAAGCCACACTGGCCAGCCAGTCGATGCCAATGTGGATGTTTTTATCGCCTTCCTGTCGTCCAGGTAAATTGGGTAAGTCCCGACCCCGTGGCGCGCCGGTGCCAACAAACACCGCGTCATAATTTTTCGCCAACATCTCTTTCATGCTGGTCACTTCCTGCTTGAAATGGGTGGTCACCCCCATGTCTAGGATGTAGTTAACCTCTTCATCCAGCACCGTTTCTGGTAATCGAAATGACGGAATTTGGCTGCGCATAAAACCACCGCCTTTGTGTTGGTCGTCATACAAATCCACCTCATACCCCAACGGCATCAAATCCCTGGCCACAGTCAACGAAGCTGGACCTGCCCCAATCAAAGCAATTTTGCGACCATTCTTTTGCTTAGGAATCGCTGGCAAGCGGTCTTTGATATCGGTTTTGTTATCTGCAGCCACCCGTTTTAAGCGACAAATGGCCACCGGTTCCTCTTCCACCCGTCCGCGCCTGCAAGCCGGTTCACAGGGCCTGTCGCAGGTGCGACCCAACACGCCTGGAAAGACATTGGATTGCCAGTTAATCATGTAAGCGTCGTTGAATTTGCCAGCGGCAATCAGACGAATGTACTCAGGTACCGGCGTGTGTGCGGGACAAGCGTATTGACAGTCAACCACTTTGTGAAAGTATTCCGGATCAGAAATGTCAGTTGGTTTCATACAGTGTACTCATCTGCTGTTGGGTTCAATTCAAGTCTTAGGCACGGCTTCCCAGTGTTGTTGGTGGTAACCACGTTCCAGTAAATAAATCAGCCATTTATTCAGAAAACAGTTCTGTGTATAGCGCAAGTTGGCTTGATTATTAACACCCACTTTACCGCCCAATTGCCGGTATTGTTTCTCAAATTCATTGGAATAAACCAACTCTGCCAATTGCGCATCATGGTAAATGCGAATCACCAAGGCATCGGATACGGCATCCGGAAAGATCATACACATGGCGATTTCAGTGGTGAATTTGAATCGTTCACGCACTTTGATTTGTAGGGTGGCTGCTGCGGGTATTTGGGATTGAAACAAGGCATGGTCCGCCATGTTTTCAGGTAACAAGGCACTTAACAGCTTGTGGTTGAACTCATGCAGCTGCATCAGACTGATGTTGTGCTTGCGGACATACCGCCGGTGAGTCAAATACTGTTCGGTCAATATCATTTAATACAGTCTTTTATTTAAATTCAGGGCTATCATTATCTTACCTGAAATTTCTTCTATTGAGGTAAGAGTTGTGTTCAAAAAAGGAATTTGGTTGCGTTGGTAGATCAATTCAGCATCACTCACTTCTGCCTGACATTTGCGCAATTGGGCGTACCTTGAATTCGGTCGGCGTTCACTGCGAATTTGCGACAGACGAAAGGGATCGATGGTTAAGCCAAACAATTTATCTTTGTGGCGCATCACATCATCAGGCAGGCGCATGCGTTCGAGGTCTTCGTCGGTGATTGGATAATTGGCAGCTTTCAGCCCATAATGCAAGGCCAGATACAAACAAGTAGGCGTTTTCCCGGAGCGAGACACCCCCAATAAAATCAGGTCCGCCTTCTGTAAATTCAAGTTAACACCATCATCATGCGACAAAGCAAAATTGGTGGCTTCAATGCGGTCATTGTAAGAGGCACTGTCTGACATGCCATGGGCACGACCTACTCCAGGGTCACTTTTGATGCCCAGATTTTTTTCAATGCGCCGCAACAGGCGATTGAACGGATCCAACTTGATGCCACCAGCCGAATGGATGATTTTTCGCAATTCGATGTCGACCACCGTATTGATCACCAACTTGGGGTGCTCAGAAGGCGTGCTGCTGATGATGTCCGCAGCGGCTTGCGCGGTTTGGGCATCGTTGATGAACGGCAACCTTTTTTCTAAGAACTCAACACCGGTGAATTGGGTGATCAAACTGCGCCCAACCGTTTCTGCGGTGATGGCGGTGCCGTCAGAAACATAGAATATGGCACAGGTTTTGTTATCAGACATGGGGATGTATGGGGTTCGATGGCAAGAATGTCTCTTCCAGTTTGGGGTCATTCCAGCCTTTCAGAGCGCTGGCGATAGATTTTTCTACTATATTTCTCATTAATATGTCTCTGGCAGTTTATGACAACTGCATGAAGATATAGAATATACCATTTTTGTTATCCACAATAAAACCCATGTCCAAATACATCATCAAACTTGACCAGTTGACTTTACAGGATTTAGACCAGGTGGGCGGCAAGAATGCCTCACTGGGAGAAATGATCACTCACCTTCATGCCTTGGGGGTTAAAGTGCCAGGCGGCTTTGCTACCACTGCCGATGCTTTCAAAGAGTTTTTACAAACCTCAGGTTTGAATGAAAAAATCAGCAAAGCTTTGAAAAACCTTGATACCGATGACATTGATGCCCTGCGCAAAACGGGGGAACAGGTCAGAAACTGGGTAATGGAAACGCCCTTTCAGGCACCTTTGGAACAGGCCATCAGGGAGGCCTACGAGCAAATGAAACAGGACCTGGGCACCGATTTTACCGTAGCCGTCCGCTCATCGGCTACCGCAGAAGACCTGCCTGATGCCTCTTTTGCCGGACAGCAAGAAACTTTCTTGAATGTGAATGGCGCTGATGAGATCCTTAAAAAAGCCCATGAAGTGTTCGCGTCTTTATACAATGATCGCGCCATTTCTTACCGGGTGCACCATGGCTTTGATCATGATGATGTCTACCTGTCTGCGGGGGTACAACAAATGGTGCGTTCTGACATCGCTGCCAGTGGCGTGATGTTTACCATGGATACTGAGTCTGGTTTCAACGATGTGGTCTTCATCACTTCAAGTTATGGCTTGGGTGAGATGGTGGTTCAAGGGGCAGTCAACCCCGATGAGTTTTACGTCTACAAGCCAGCCATTGAAGCCAACAAACCTGCGGTCTTGCGTCGCAACCTGGGTTCCAAAGCCATTGAGATGGTTTACTCAGATGCCGGCGTTCAAACCCAAAACATCGATGCCAGCCGCAGCCAACAATTCTCGATCAGCGATGCCGAAGTGGAACAATTGGCAGCCCAGGCTTTGATTATTGAGAAGCATTATGGCCGACCCATGGACATTGAGTGGGCCAAAGACGGTGTCACCGGTAAGTTGTACATCGTACAAGCCCGTCCCGAGACCGTTAAATCCCGCGAAGCCAAGGGCCAAAAAATTGAACGCTATGCCCTGCAACAACGCGGCGAAATCGTTTGTGAAGGTCGCAGCATTGGCCAAAAAGTCGGACAAGGTACCGCCAAAGTCATCAGCAGCATCGCGCAAATGGATCAGATCAATGCCGGCGATGTGTTGGTCACAGACATGACCGATCCGGATTGGGAGCCAATCATGAAAAAAGCCGCTGCCATTGTCACCAATCGCGGCGGGCGCACCTGTCATGCTGCCATCATTGCCCGTGAACTGGGAATTCCCGCCATTGTCGGTTGCGGTGATGCCACAGAGAAAATCACCCACGATAAAGACGTGACAGTGTCCTGTTGTGAAGGTGACACCGGTTTTGTTTACGATGGTTTGATGGGTTTTGATATCCACACCACAGATTTAGAAAACATGCCTGAAGCACCGTTGAAGATCATGATGAACGTTGGCAACCCCGACCGCGCCTTTGATTTTCAAAATTTACCTAATTTTGGTATCGGACTGGCCCGACTGGAGTTCATCATCAACCGCATGATTGGCATCCACCCCAAAGTGCTGCTCAATTACGACCAACAACCCGATTCAGTCAAAGCCATCACCGATCCCATGGTCGCTGCTTATGCTTCACCGCGCGATTATTTTGTGAAACGACTGGCCGAAGGCATCTCAACCTTGGCTGCTGCCTTCAACCCTGCGCCAGTGATCGTGCGACTGTCTGACTTCAAATCCAATGAATACGCTAACTTAATCGGTGGCAGTCAATACGAACCCAATGAAGAAAATCCCATGCTCGGTTTTCGCGGCGCTTCGCGCTACCTGGATGAATCATTTGTGGATTGTTTTGAAATGGAATGCGAAGCATTGAAATTTATTCGTGATGACATGGGCCTGACCAATGTTTGGGCGATGGTGCCCTTTGTCAGAACCTTGGCGGAAGGCCAAGGTGTGATTGATTTGATGGCCAAAAACGGCCTCAAACAAGGAGAGAACGGCTTAAAAATCATCATGATGTGTGAATTGCCATCCAATGCCTTGATGGCCGATGAGTTTCTGGACATCTTTGATGGCTTCTCTATTGGCTCTAACGACATGACCCAACTGACACTGGGACTGGATCGCGATTCAGGCATCATTGCTGATTTGTTTGATGAACGCGATCCGGCGGTTAAGAAAATGCTGTCTATGGCCATCAGCGCCTGTAAAAAACGCGGCAAATACATCGGCATTTGCGGTCAGGGTCCATCTGACCACCCTGATTTGGCCCAGTGGTTACTGGACCAAGGCATCGAAAGTGTCTCACTTAACCCCGACACCGTGGTTGAAACCTGGTTGAAACTGGCCGATTCCTGAACATAACAATAAATCTTTTAAAAAGAGGAAACATGAAAACAAATTTAAAGCTGAAACCCTTGGTGGCCGCACTGATGCTCACCTCAATCACAGCCACCCAGGCCGAAATTGAATCAGTCAGTTCAACCCAGCCCATCCCTGAACAAATCAAGCAAGCCATTAACAGCAATGACTTGGTACTGGCCGTGGGTATTTTTGATCCCAAACACCAAAGTTTGGATTTCCATAATCGCGGCATAAGCCAAGTGGCTTCACAAAACTATGGCATCGTCCAATTTGAAGCAGGCAAAAGTGATTTTCAATGGCTAGAGAAGCATCAATTTAAGGTCATTCAATCCTTTTCTAACCATGCCTACGTGGTAAATTGGAGTCGAGCCAACCAAGCCAAATTACAGCAACACCCAAATATCAGGTGGTTCGGTCATTACCAAAGTGGTTACAAAGTTTCACCCAAACTCTGGGAAAACCAAAGGGCATCGCTGAGTAGCTATCCCATCAGCATCCAAGCATTCAAGGACTACGATGCCAAAAACTTACCCAAGTTGATCAGAAAAGTCATGCCTGATGCAGTCTTTATCGACAGCCCCAGCAACGGCAGTGAGGTGCGCATTGAAGTACCTGCCAACCAATTAACAGAAACCCTAAACCGTTTGGCTGCCTTGGAGGCTGTTCAATGGATTAACCGCTATCAGGCTGAAAAATTCTTCAACACCGAAGCAGTTTCGGCGGTCCAAGCCGCTTCGGCTTCTGGCGGTTCCGGTAACACTTATCGTCCCACCGTAACGCCGATATTCGATCAAGGCATCTATGGCACGGGTCAAATCGTAGGTGTGGCTGATTCCGGGTTGGACAGAAATGAAGGGTGGTTTGTTAATTACGACAACGGCTCTGGGGTAAACACCGCCATAACCAATGCCGAAGACGTACTACCGCCCTTACCAGGCACGCTTTATCCTGATAACAAAGTCATCGCTTATTGGACCATGCCTGGCGCTGCGGCTTATGACCATGGCACCAACCACGGCACCCACGTGTCAGGATCTGTTGCTGGCGATCGGGAAGACTGTATCGGTACCTGTGATTCACCATTACCCAGCACATCATCCCCCACATCCTCAGGATATGACAACGATGATGGCATGGCTCCCAATGCCCAAATTCTGTTTCAGGACATTGGCAGCAGCGCGGGGCTGACTGGTTCAGGTTCATCCCCCATGTGGCAGCAAGCATATGATGCGGGTGCTTATATCCACTCCAACAGCTACGGTGCATCCACTTTTGGTGAATACGTCTCCTCAGATAAGAACCTGGATGATTCCTTGCGCTCGTTGGATAACATGATCATTTTGTTCGCTGCTGGTAACGATGATGGTTTCACCAACACCACCAGCTCACCAGGCAACTCCAAAAATGGCTTGACCGTAGGGGCACTGTTGCATGGCAACAGCAATTCTGTGGCCAGTTATTCCAATGGTGGGCCCACTGATGACGGACGGCTTAAACCAGACATCACCGCCACTGGAACATCCATTGGTTCTGCAGCAGGAGACACTGACAATTCCGGTAATGTCGACTTGCCCTCGCGCCGATCAACCAGTGGTACATCTATGGCCACACCCATCACTGCTGGCGCAACCGCTTTGTTGCGACAATATTTTACCGATGGTTTTTACCCAACGGGTGTGAAAAACACAGCCGATAATTACAAGCCCAGCGGCCAGTTAATGAAAGCGATGTTGCTTAACGGCACTGACATTGGGCCTGGCTTTTTCTCCAACCGCGGCGGTTGGGGCAAAGTATCTTTAGAAAACAGCTTGTATTTTGCTGGTGAAGACCGCTTCTTCAGGTACTGGGATGTCACTCATGAAAGCGGCCTGGGCAGCGGTGAAAACATCAGCTTTGATGTCGATGTGATGGCTGGTGAAGAATTCCGGGCTACCTTGGTCTGGTATGACGTTTCTGGCCCCACTGGCTCAGGAATAACTTTGGTGAACAATTTGGATTTGACCGTTACCACACCGGACAACACCTACTTAGGTAACCGCTTCAGCGGCAATGTTTCGACCACTGGCGGCTCGGCTGATGTGGTTAACAACGTTGAACAAGTCCGATTCGACGCGCCGGTTGCGGGTAACTATCAGATAACCGTCAGCGCCCCCAATGTCCCGGGTGATGGCACCTTTGGTTCAGATAAGCAGGGTTTTGCCTTGGTGGTTTCAGGGCAGTTTGAACCCGTTTCTGTTACTGTTGATGATTTGATTTTTGCCGACGGTTTTGATCCTGCTGGTTCTATCGATCCAGTTAACCTGGTGGCCACTGACCAAGGGCTTACTGGGGTGTTATTGGATTGGGATGCATCCAGCATCACCGATCAATATGATATCTACCGCACCGCTGGCACCTGTGGCAGCATGGATCCAGGCAGCATGCGCTACATCGGCAGCAGCACCACCAATTCATTTATCGACACCGAAACCACTGGTGGTTATGAATATGCTTATCAAGTTCGCGCAGCCGACAACAGTTTTGTCAGTGCTTACACCAATTGCAGTGACGTGATGTCTAATCAGGCCTGTATGTTGCCACCAGATTTTGATGCAGCTTCAGCCGCTGTAGCGAATAACATCGGCGCAAATTGCAGCATTGACCTGGTTTGGCCAGCGGCCAGCAGCAATTGTCCCAATGTGGCCGACATCAGCTATAACATCTACCGCTCTACCAACCATAACTTTGTGGCAGGTCCTGGTAATTTACTGTCTACAGTGAATAACACCACAGCGTTCAGTGATGTAACGGCCGCAGCTGACCAGCCTTACTTCTATCGCATAGAAGCGGTCAACAATAACAACACATCCGAGCAATCACCTGAATTGGCCAGCACCGCTTTGGGTAACCCATCGGCCAACATTGGTACAGTATCAGATGATGTTGATAACAGCTTATTGATGAATCCATCTGGAACCTGGTCGATATCGAATGACCGCGCCAGTAATGGCACGCTCAGTTATCGCAGCACTTTTGAAGGTGTCCCCACTTACACTTCTAACACCTGTGCCCGAATGCTGTCTCCGGTATTGTCTATTCCCAACTCAGGCACCCCGAGTATAGACTACCAAGCGTGGTTTGATATTGAAGCTGAGTGGGACGGTGTGGTGGTAGAAATATCTACCGATGGCGGTGCCAATTGGATTGATTTACCACCCGTAGGTGGCTATCCAAGTGATTTCAGTCAAACCCTGAATCCGCCCATCAATGGTTGTGGCTACCCTGCTTCACAAGGCGCATTTGGTGGGCTCTCTTCAGGTTTCGATCCGTTTTCACATGACTTGTCGGCCTACTTAGGCGAAACCGTACAGATTCGCTGGAGCTTCTCTACAGACCCAGGGTTTGAGCTAGAAGGTTTTTATATTGATGAAGTGAATTACAATGGTGTTAACACCTATGACCAGTGTATTGCTGATTAGGATTATTGGGTAACAGCTCAGCATTTACTGGGCTGTTTTAATACCTCAATCGATTAACCGCAGGCTGAGTTGCCTGCGGTTTTTTTGGTTTTGTAACTCGCTTTATTTGAACACTTCATCGAGCACATGGAATGAGCCAAACACCACAATGCGGTCTTGTTCTTCAGATACTGACAAAGCCACTTGATATGCCGTTGGGCCATCATCAAATTGCGAAAACAATTTCACATGATCGGCCAAGGTGATTTTCAATTCATCCAGTGCCATGGCCCGTTCACCAGCCAACTGAAACACCATCCAGTGATCAATCAAACCAGCAAAATCAGGTAGCCAACGCGCCAGGTGTTTGTCTTTCAACACCGAAAAAACGGCCCTGGTTTGGCCAGCCACTGGGTTGTCTTTGAGCCATTGTGCCAGTTGGCTGGCGGCTTGTTGGTTGTGGGCCACATCGGCCAGCACCAACGGTTGTTGTTGGATGGTTTGTAACCGCCCATCCACATGCCAGTGTTTCAGCGACTGAGCAACCATCTCAGCATCCACAGGGTATTCCAACTTCAGCACAGCGGATAAGGCAGCCGCAAAATTACGGTATTGCCAATCACCGGCCAACTTGGGGTGCGGTAAGGAAGTGAAAGACACTTGGCCATGATGGTAATCGAATCCTTCTGCTTGGACTTGTAAATGGTAATCTTGCTGGAAGCACAGCAAGGGTGCCTCGAGTTTACTGGCTGCTGCGGTGATGCTTTTGGGTGGTGATTCATCGCCGTAAATCACCGGCCGATGGGCGCGCATGATGCCGGCTTTTTCAGCAGCTATGCTTTCGATGTCATCGCCCAACCACTCGGTGTGATCGATATCCACGGTGGTGATGATGGCCACATCAGCATCTAAAGCATTGGTGGCATCCAAACGGCCACCCAAACCCACTTCAAGTATCAGGCAGTCCACACCTTCATCAACAAAGATTTTTAAAGCCGCTAAAAAAGCGTACTCAAAGTACGATAATTGGACTTCGCCTCGGGCTTCATCAATGGCAGCAAATGCAGCCAATATCTCCTCATCCTCAGCCAGGCGGCCATTGATGTTTATTCGTTCATTGAAGCGGTGGATGTGCGGTGAAGTAAACGCCCCGTAACTTTTACCGGCAACTGATAAGAGTGCAGCCAAGGCGTGGACTGTAGAGCCTTTGCCGTTGGTTCCACCCACAGTAAAAATGGTGGCCTCAGGGTGGGTCAGTCCCATGACTTCCAAAACCTGGTGCAAACGATCCAGGCCCAAATCAATTTTGAATTGATTCAGGCTGTCGAGTTTTTCAGTAAGGAGCTGATGCCTGTCAGTCTTGGGGGTGGTCATCAGCGACAATCACCTCATCTGGCTCGATGGCAGGTGACTTTTTACCTTCCGGTCTGAGCAAGTCCAACAATTGATGAATTTTTTCAGGCATGTGGTGACGTTTAACAATCAGATCGATGGCGCCATGCTCTAACAAAAATTCACTGCGCTGAAATCCTTCAGGCAATGTTTCTCTGACGGTTTGTTCAATCACCCGTGGACCGGCAAAACAAATCAGGGCATTGGGTTCGGCGATGTTGATGTCGCCCAACATGGCCAACGAAGCCGATACACCACCGGTGGTGGGGTTGGTCAGTACAGAAATATAAGGCAAGCCCGCCAGTTTCATGCGTTTTAGCGCAGCTGCTGTTTTGGACATTTGCATCAATGAAAACAAGGACTCCTGCATCCTTGCTCCGCCAGATGCAGAAAAATTAATCAAAGGCAATTCGTGTTTCAAAGCATAATGAACCGCACGGACAAACTTTTCGCCAACCACCGAGCCCATGGATCCTGCCATGAATTTAAAATCGAAAGCCGTCACCACCACGTCACGACCCATCAACTGGCCTTTGACGGCCACCAGGGCATCATTTTCGCCAGTGGCTTTTTGGGTTGCTAAGGTGCGATCTTTGTATTTTTTGGTGTCCTTGAACTTCAGTGGATCCTCAGGCTTAACTTCACCAGCAATTTCATGCTTGGGACCATCATCTAAGAAGTATTCAATGCGCTCACGACCACTGAGTGATTCGTGGTGGCCGCATTTAGGACAAACTTTACCCTGTTTCTTGCTTTCAGGTTGATACAAAACTGCCTCACACTGTGAGCATTTACCCCACAAGCCTTCAGGAATGTTTTTCTTTTTGTTGCCACCTTCCGTACGGATTCTTGATGACATGATTTTTTGAAACCAGCTCATGCGAACTCCAGTCTGTATTCAATAGGATCGGATATTATAGCGAATTCAACGCTGTTCTGATAGGTTTGATGAACTCGGTAACCGCTTGTTTTGCAGCAGTCAAATCTTCACATTGCCCCAATACCGCCACCAAAGCACTGCCAATCACCACGGCATCAGCTTCTGCGGCCACTGCCACCGCAGAATCAGCGTCTTTCACGCCAAAACCCACAGCCACTGGCAATTGGGTTTTCGATTTGAGGTTAGCAATGTCTTTGGCCACTGATTCACTGTCCAGGTCCGCTGACCCAGTCACGCCCTTCAGGGCCACATAATAGACAAACCCAGCAGCTTGCTGACAAATCAGTTCTTGCCTTTCATCGGTGGTGGTTGGCGCCACCAAGAAAATTTGGTCCAAGTCGTGTTGACGCAGGTGTTCAAGCAAATCAGTCGATTCCTCTGGTGGACAATCCACCAACAACACGGCATCCACACCCACTTCAGCAGCTTTTTTGACAAAGGCTTCATTGCCCATACATTCAACCGGATTCAAGTACCCCATCAACACCACCGGTGTGTGCTGGTTCTGCTCGCGGAATGTGGCAACCATCGATAACGTGTGGCTGATGCCAATACCCTGTGCAATGGCATGCTCAGATGCCTGTTGAATCACCGGACCATCGGCCATGGGATCTGAAAAAGGCATGCCCAGTTCAATCACATTAGCCCCCTGGGTCACCAATTCATGCATGACCTCAACCGTAAACTCAGGTTTGGGATGTCCTGCAGTGATAAAGGGTATCAGCGCTTTGCGGCCTTTCAGTGCAGCCATAGTGGTCTTTAATCGGCTCATACTGACACCCCTTCCAGTGCGGCAATGGTGTGCACATCTTTGTCTCCGCGACCGGATAAATTCACGATCAGGTGTTGATCAGGCTTCATCTCGGCGGCCAATTTCATGGCATAAGCGATGGCATGGGCACTTTCCAGTGCCGGTAAAATGCCCTCAATGCGGGTTAAGGTGTGAAAAGCTGCCAATGCTTCATCGTCATTGACCGACACGTATTGGGCCCGTCCAGTTTGATTCAAAAAAGCATGCTCTGGACCCACACCAGGATAGTCTAGTCCCGCTGAAATTGAATGGGTTTCAATAATCTGCCCTTCTTTATCAGACATCACATAAGTGCGGTTACCATGCAAAACACCGACTTTACCTGCCGCAATGGTGGCAGCATGTTCA
>JGI24651J20071_1000081_pt1 | contig 16914 bp, 13 predicted proteins | sample MalvirmetagMSP91_FD_20071 | JGI IMG/M metagenome (IMG submission 20071)
GCGGCATCGTCGGCCTGTTGCTCCAGTTTGCGGTAAAACTTTTTGATTTTGGTTTTGGTGAAAAATACCGGAGGGTCGGCCAGCATGGCCTGGGTTTGTTGGTGGTGATCGAGCAACAGGTGGGCATGTTCATGGGCTAAAACATGTGCCAGTTGGTCATCGTTTCTGATATGTTCCAGCAGGCCGCGAGTCAGCACCAAATCCCCTGCTGCCGAGGCATAAGCATTGGCAAAGGGTGCGTCGATGATCACACAACGCTGGAACCGAGTCAATGCCAATTTCGTGATCCATGACTGGCAACGTCGGTGCCAACCTGAGGCTGATAACTCACCGTGTTCGTTAATCAGCTGTTGGACTTGTTGTTGAGCCTGTTGTGGCAATGAAGCACCAGAATTGAGTTCTTCACCGATGACTTTAGGACTCATGAGTTGTAACAAAAGCCCAAGGTAAACGTGATAACAGATAAGGCGGTGAAATTTTTTGATATTTATTGCTCGCATGAACCACAGCAATGATAATATAAATGACCCCAAACGGCCATTTGATTTATCATCCGGGCTGTTTATAATGTCCTAATTACAAATGACTGAGGAAAACTATGGCTACTGTTTCAATTGATATTGATGATCAAGTCAAAGAACATTTTAATAAATTCATCGAGGAACATGGCACCAACATCAATCATGATGACGTCAAGGAAGCATTGGCAAAAGTGGATGAAGTGCGTGCCAACTGTACTGACGGGTACGTGGTAGACCAGGTGGGTTGTCTGCAAATGATGTTAAGCATGGTGGAGGATGACACCTGGGTAATCGCGGACAGCAACAAAGAAAAAATCAATGCCACCATCAAATACTTTATTGATGACAACGACGTGATTCCAGATCATATCCCGGGCATTGGCTATGTGGATGATTGCATCGTCATCGATGGCACCATGGATGCTGTTGAAGAAGAGATGATGGAATACAAAGACTTTTGTCGCGCCCGTTTGGTGTATGCCAAAAACGGCCCGTTCAGCCTGGATGATTGGTCATCAATCAAAGACCAGGAAGCGGTGAGTCGAGCCAGAAATCGCCGTTTCAGAAAGTCAAAACGCACGCGTGGTTGGTGAACAACCACCACAAGCGCACAAAAACACCCACAGGCTGGGTGTTTTTTTTGGCCTAAAAACAGTCATTTGAGCGCCACCCGGTGACTTTTACAATTGATTTTTGGCCGAAACAACCCATTTAGGAAGTTGATTAACTAGACCAACACAACATGAAAGAATCCATGCACAACTACCGCGGCACCACCATAGTCAGCTACCGCGACGATAAACAAGTGGTGATTGGCGGAGATGGCCAGGTCACCTTGGGCAACACCGTAATGAAATCCAATGCCCGCAAAGTCAGGCGTTTGTACCGCAACGAAGTTTTGGCTGGTTTTGCTGGCGCCACAGCCGATGCCTTCACCTTGTTTGAAGTGTTTGAGGCCAAACTGGAAAAACATTCAGGGCACCTGGTGCGTTCCGCGGTCGAAATGGCCAAAGAGTGGCGTACCGATCGACGCCTGGGTCGCTTGGAAGCGCTGTTGGCCGTGGCCGACAAAGAAACGTCATTGATCATTTCAGGCAATGGCGATGTGATTGAACCAGAACATGGCTTGATTGCCATTGGTTCAGGCGGGCCGTTTGCGCAGGCAGCTGCCTTGGCCATGATCAAAAACACCGAGCTGGCAGCCGAAGAATTGGTATGCCAAGCCTTGAACATTGCTGCCGACATTTGTATTTACACCAACACCAACCAAACCGTAGAAACACTGGATTTATAAAGGAACTGCTATGTCAAACATGACTCCCAGAGAAATTGTTGAAGAACTGGACAAACACATCATTGGTCAACACAACGCCAAACGCTCAGTGGCCATCGCCTTGCGCAACCGCTGGCGGCGCATGCAATTGGACGATGCCATGGGTAAGGAAATAACCCCCAAAAACATTTTGATGATTGGTCCCACAGGCGTGGGTAAGACCGAAATCGCCCGCCGCCTGGCGATCCTGGCTGATGCGCCTTTCATCAAGGTGGAAGCCACCAAGTTTACTGAAGTGGGCTATGTGGGCAAGGACGTGGAATCCATCATCCGCGATTTGGTGGAATCGTCAATGAAACGGGCCCGCGAAGCGGCCATGCGTCAGGTCAACAAAAAGGCCGAAGATGCGGCCGAACAGCGGGTGCTTGATTACCTGTTGCCGAAGCGCGAATCACCGATACCTGGTGAAGAGCTGGATGACAGCCAAAGCAACACGCGAGCCAAATTCCTGACCCGTTTGCGGGATGGCAAGCTTGATGACAAAGAAATTGAAATCAAGGTCAACATGAACATGGGAGTCGATATCATGGGCCCGCCAGGCATGGAGGAAATGACCGACCAGCTGCAAAGCATGTTCGAAAACCTGGGCAAAAAGAAACAGCAAACCAAAAAGCTGACCGTCAAAGCCGCCCTGCCCATCCTGGCTGAGCAGGAAGCACAGAAAATGATCAACGACGAAGAGATCAGACAACAGGCGCTGAATCAAGCCGAACAAAACGGCATCGTGTTCATTGATGAAATTGATAAAGTGGCCAAAGGCAGTGGCATGGAAAGCTCAGGACAAGTGTCTCGTGAAGGAGTACAAAGGGACCTGTTGCCAATGATTGAAGGTTCGGTGGTGAACACCAAATACGGACCGATTAAAACCGACCACATCCTGTTTATTGCCTCGGGTGCTTTCCATTTAAGCAGACCTTCTGACCTGATACCAGAGTTACAAGGCCGGTTGCCGATTCGGGTCGAACTCAGGGCGTTAACCAGCGAAGACTTTGAGCGCATATTGACTGAGCCTGAGCATTCATTGACCGAACAGTACCGGGCTTTGATGGGAACCGAGAAAGTCACTTTGAAATTCAGTGAAGATGGCATCAAACGCATCGCCGAAATATCCTGGTCAGTGAACGAAAAAACCGAAAACATCGGTGCCCGTCGTTTGCATACCGTACTGGAAAAAATTCTCGATGAAGTGGCCTTTGATGCCCCGGATAAGTCAGGACAGGAGTATGTGATTGATGCCGAACACGTGGATAAAACGGTGGGTGAATTATCGGAAGACGAAGATCTGAGTCGCTACATTTTGTAGTGTTTTCTTGTGAATTGATTTCAATCAAGGGATAATACGCGACTTAATCATGACAATTTAAGTAAGAAGGAGCAAAAAATGAACACACAAATTAAACGATATTCACTGCTGTTGTTGGCGCTGATTGGATTGGCTGCCTGTAGTGGCGATTCAGATCCTGCGAAGATGGATACCAGTTCACCAGAAGGAGCCTTTTTGGCCTCTGTGGCGGCACTGAAATCCAATGATTTACACAGCTTAATCAAAAACTCAATGACTGAACAACAATACAATGAGTTGGTTAATGAGTTTGAAAACAACAAAGGCAAAGACATTTCAGAAGCCGACAAAGCGCAATTTGCCCAAACGGTTGGTATGTTGACAGCTGATGGTGCTGAGGAAACTTTGTACGCCATGGTTGAGCCACAACTGGAGCAAGCCCGTGCCATGTTGCCGATGATGTTGATGATGGGTAAAGACCAAGTGCTGCAAGGCATCAAACAAAACCCCATGTTGCCAGAAACCCAACGTGATTCGGTGGCCAACATCGTTGGTGCTGCCATGGATTGGGCCGGTGAAAATGACATTTTGAGTGAAGAGAAAACCAAAGCAGCCATCGCTGCCGTGGTCGCCACTGCCAAAGAGCTGGATATGGAGTCTTTGGAAGAAGTACAAAACATGAGTTTTGATCAGGCTTTGGAAAAAGGTTCAATCGCTTTTGGTGGTGTAAAAAACGTCTTAGGTGCCTACGGTATTTCCATGGATGACATGCTGAGTTCAGTTGAAGTCAGTGACGTTCAAGTGAATGGCGACAAAGCCACCATGAACGTCAGCTTTGACGTATTTGGTCAGTCCATTGAACAAACCATGAACATGGTGAAAAAAGACGGTATCTGGATTGGCGAAAAATAAGCCACTGCCATCATAACAGTCTAAGAAAGGGTCGGTTTACGGCCCTTTTTCTGCTTTTAACAGGGTACAATCAATAGAAATCAAAGTAATCAACACATGTCCATACTGAGTAAACTGTTGTACCTGCGGGTGAAGGTCGAATTCAGCCCCAAGAAACTGGCCACTCTGGGCATAGATCCTGATGTGCCTTTTGTGTATGTGTTGTCCAGTGAGTCCACCGTTTCCCGCAGCATCCTGTGGGAAGAAATCAATCGCGGCAACCTGCCCAAGCCAGTTAAATTAGACACCGAATTTGGTCTGGATAAAAGCATCCTTGCCAGTGAGCAGACCGTCGGCTTTTGGAACCGCAAAACCGAATACAAAAAATTTGAAATGCAGCTGGCAGGCATCATTCAACAAATCAAAGACCAGCCCGAAAAACAGTTGCAGTTGATCCCCATCTCCGTGTTTTTGGGGCGTGCACCCGACCGCGATCACGGCTTATTCAAAGTCCTGTTTTCAGAGCGCTGGGGCATCACTGGTCGCATCCGAAAGTTTTTCTCGTTCTTGGTGCATGGCAACCACACCCTGGTGAGATTAAGTCAACCGTTGGTCATTAACAAAGCCTTGGATGACCAGAATGAGCCGGAAAAAATGGCCCACAAGTTGGCCCGGGTGTTGCGCTTACATAACAACCGTGTGAAAACCGCCGTGGTTGGCAGGGATTTGTCACATCGCCGCACCATCGCCAAAAACATCATCAAGCGACCAACCGTACAGCAAGAAATAGCCAACTATGCGGAACGTCGCAAGATTCCACTGGAAGAGGCACAAAAAGAAGCGGCCAAAATCATCCGCGAAATAGCGGCCGATTATTCATACACCGCCATCAAGTTCATGAGTGGCATCTTTCGCTGGTTTTGGACCAAGGTCTATGACGGTGTGAAGCTGAATTTTTTTGATGAATTCAGAAACCTCACCACCGAAAAAGAAATCATCTACACCCCCTGCCATCGCAGCCACATTGATTACCTGATTTTGTCGTATTCACTGTATGAACGGGGCATCGTACCGCCACACATCGCTGCCGGTATCAACCTGAACTTACCGGTGGTGGGCCGAATTTTGCGAGGTTCTGGTGCGTTCTTCCTGCGCCGGTCCTTTAATTCGGTACTGTATTCCACCATTTTTTCAGAGTACCTCAGCTCGTTGATTGCCCATGGTGTGTCGATTGAGTACTTTATTGAAGGCACGCGGTCTAGGACCGGGCGCCTGCTGCATCCGAAAGCGGGGATGTTGGCGATGACCGTGCGCAGTTATTTGAACGAACGCAGCAAACCCTTGGTGTTTGTGCCCTCCTCGCTGAATTATGAAAAATTGATGGAAGGGGCCTCTTACAAAAACGAGTTGGGTGGCAAAGGCAAAAAGAAAGAATCCATCGGCGGTTTGTTCAAAACCCTGAAGCTATTGAAACAAGACTATGGCCGCTTGACGGTGAATTTTTCAGAACACATCGAGCTGGACGATATCTTGGATCAGCATAAACCGGATTGGCGCACCATCAAACTGGATGTCAAAGAAAAGCCACAGTGGTTCAAAAACGTGGTCTCAGACACCGGTAACCAAATCCTCACCAAGATCAATGAAGCGTCCCACGTCAACCCCATCAACCTGTTGGCGGTGACTTTGTTGTCCACCCCGAACCGCGCGGCATCGGAAAACAACCTGCGAGACCAAATTGAGTTATACCGCGAAATCATCACCCGTTTACCTTACTCAGAACGCACCACCGTTACCTCACTGAGCGTCGATGAAATCATCGAGAAGGGCATCTTTTTGGGCTTCATACAACGGGTCAAACACAGCCTGGGCGACGTTATCCAGGTTAAAGATGAGATGGGTGTGTTGATGACTTATTACCGCAACAACGTGTTGCACCTGTTTGCGGCCAGTTCTTTCATTGCCATGTTTTTTGTCAATGACCTGAAAACCCCGCGCAAGGAAGTGTTGCGAATGATGGCCATTGTTTATCCGTTCATCAAAAACGAGCTGTTCCTCAAATGGAGCCGCGAAGAGTTTGTTGAGTACGGTCGCCAGACTTTGGGCCTGTTAAAGGAATTGAACCTGTTAACCAGTGTGGGACGCACCCTTGAGCGTCACAAAGGCGGGTCATTGCAAGCCGCCCAGTTCCGTGTCCTGGCCAATGCCTTGATGCAAACTTATGAGCGCTTCTTTATCGTTATCGCGCTGTTGAAAAAACGCGGTTCCGGTAACCTCACCAGCAAAGAACTGGAATCCCTGTGTCATCAGGTCGCCAGTCAATTGTCGTTGCTGTATGAATTCAACTCACCAGACTTTTTCGACAAAAACCTGTTCCGCCAATTCATCTCGGTGCTGAAACAAGAAGACATCATCAAAACCGATCTGGCCGGCAAAATCATCCACACCGAGAACCTGGAACCCATGTACCAAGGCGCCAAAACCATCCTGTCACGCCGCATCCGCCACAGCATCTTGTATTTGCTATGAGCTCGAGTGTGACACAGCAGTGAACTCAGACGCCAACAACAAAAACACCATCAACCCCAAACACCTGCTGCACAGCAAATGGACCGCGACCGAACCTAAAAACCAGGAGCAGCATTTCATCGTTACCCGCACCGTATTGAATAAAAAAGGTCAAGTCAGCCAATGCACCCTACAAGCGATCAAAACCCAACGCGAATTTAGGCTCGACTGGCGTCAGTTGAAAGACCGGGAACTGTGGTTGCCCGGTTGGGTTTAAGCCATACCCCATTGCAGTTATTCCTTCCTTTAGCCACACTTTTTTGACTTTAATGAGCTGTTTTAGCCAAGCAATACGAATAGTTGGTTAATACATTAATCAAAAAAGGCGTTCATTATGAAATCAATGGCATTGTTTCGATTTTTCAATTTCGGGCTGATAGGACTTGGTCTGCTTTTGCTACCAAAAGCGGCATTCAGTAACTGGTCAACTAACCACCAAGACTACTTAGATAAACGCATTGATTGTCAACGGCAATTGGATGAGTTGGCCTGGCAGGAACAAGACTGGCCAAAACAAAATCCAGATGCCAAACCGACATTCAGTCAACAATACCCCAACGGTGTGTCTGTTCAAAAGACCAATCGACTGTTGGCCAAAGAGCTGGTACTGGCACAACACGGCATTGTGATTAACAGCGCAGCCATGCAAAAGGAACTTGAGCGAGTGGTTCAGCACAGTAAGGCCCCGTCTCAATTGGCTCGCATGTTTGCTACATTGGATCATGATCCGCAAAATATTGGCGAGTGTCTGATTCGACCCTTGCTGGTTGAACAACATTGGTATCAATTACAACAGGATGTTAATCCGCATTCATTGGATCGGCAGGTTCAAGACATCCCAGCATCTAGCTACCAACATTTACTCACCAGCTTTTCTGCTGAACTACGTATGTCAGCTGGTATGAATGACTTAAATGATACAGCGGAGTTAATCAACAACACCTGGACACCGATTGCCAATGGCAACCCAGGCCGACGCAACCATTCAACGGTTTGGACCGGTACTCAGTTGATTGTCTGGGCTGGCTTGGCAGGCAGCAGTGTCAACAATTCATCTTACTCAAATACTGGGGCTCGCTGGACCGCAGCCACCGACAGCTGGCTGAGCATCACAACCTTGGATGCACCTTCTGAGCGCCAGGATGCACCAGCGGTTTGGACTGGCTCATTGATGATGGTCTGGGGTGGTAATCGCTTGTCAACGCGATACAACACCGGTGGCACCTATGACCCCATCAGTAACACTTGGTTTGCCACGCCGATGACCAATGTCCCTGATGCACGTTACAACCATACCATGGTTTGGACGGGTACCGAAGCCATCGTTTGGGGCGGGAAAAACAGCAGCAGTTTGTCCGTTAACACCGGTGGCCGTTATGTGCCGGGTAACAGCAGCTGGACGGCAACCAACACCACCGGTGCACCAGCCGGACGTGTGCTACATACGGCCGTTTGGAGTGGCAATGAAATGATTGTTTGGGGAGGCGGCATTTCAGCACTTAACCTTTACAATACCGGTGGCCGTTACAACCCATCATCTGACAGCTGGACAGCCACTTCAACAGTCAATGCACCGGCAGCCCGTGAGTATCACACCGCTGTATTTGGGGGTGGAGAAATGATCATCTGGGGTGGGTACTCTGATGGCAGTAATACACCTACGGGTGGTCGCTATAACCCAAGCAGTGACAGTTGGCTAGCAACCACACTGACCGGAGCACCCGCTCCCAGACGCTTTCACAAAGCCATCTGGGCGCAAAATGGCATGATCATCTGGGGTGATGCGGGCAATTCAGGCGGCATATACTTTCCCACCCAGGATGCCTGGGTGGCCACCAGTACCACCAACGCCCCAGAGGCCAGGAACTTTCACAGTCAAAAATGGACCGGGTCGCAGATGATTATTTGGAGTGGATCTAACCTATCAACCGGTGGCTTATTGACCCCACCGGGACCGCCCAGCAACCTCACCCTGGGAGGCAACCTCAGCGGTTTGGCTGGTGATCAGGTGGTGCTGCAAAACAACGGCGGCAATGACCTGGTGCTGAACGGCAATGGTGATTTTACCTTTGCTGGCAATGTGGATGACAACAGCAGCTATGACGTCACTGTACTCACCAACCCAGTCAGCCCTGATCAAAGCTGTACAGTCACCAACGGTTCCGGGACAGTCAATGGCAGCAACATCACCGATGTGCTGGTTGCTTGTAACACCGCACCCACCATCACCAACGATGCTTTCACTGGAACTGAGGACGTCACTTTCAATGGCAACGTGTTGGACAATGACAGCGACCCTGAAATGGACCCGCTGAGTGTGGTCAGCCCCGGCACTTTCACCGCGGGCGGCATGGGTGGTGATTTGACCTTGTTGGCTGATGGCAGCTTGACCTATGTACCGCCAAGCAATGCTTTTGGCACAGCCACCCATGATTTTGTGGTAACCGATGGTTTCAATTCGGTTAACAGCAGTGTGTCAATTGAGGTCGAACCGGTGAATGACCCGCCGACCTTTACCGTGCCAAGTTTCATTGATGGTTTTGATTTTGTTAATGCCCAGAATACCCAATGGGTCATTCCCCAATTCAGTCAAGATGTGGTGTTGGGGCCAGCCAATGAAGCTGGCCAATCTGTGTTGCAATACCAGACGGTGGTTAACGATCCAGATGGTGTGCTCAATAGCCTAGCGATTGATGCCACGGGGCAACTCACGGCAGATTTTACCCTCAGCGCAGGGTTCGCCACGGTGTCGGTCAGTTTGCAGGATGATGGTGGTGTGAGCCATGGTGGTGAAGACACCTCAGCAGTTTCAGAGTTTGTTGTGGGTTATGAAATATTGGTGTTTGACAGCAGTTTTGAACCCATTCCTGAAGTGATCAACCATATGCAAAAAATCAACCGGCGAAAACCTGGCCCCAATCATCCAATCATCATCCAACAAGGTAGGGCCATTGGATTTTATGGTGAAGTGTTGTGGTTGGATCCCATGACCTCTGAAAATGAGTTTCCGGCTTTGCTTGATGGTTGGTTGATACAAGTGCTGATGTATCACGAGCCCGGTGGAGATTTTGATGGTGATGGCGTCATCAATCAGAGTGATTCTTCACCTCTGTATCGTTGAAAAGGTACAGTTTTGATTTGTTTTTGGAGCAGTTCAGCTACAAAGAGATGAGATTGAGCAGCTCAGCACACCGTTTGCTGAGGTGGTGGTGTGCTCCTTTGCGCAGCATAAGCACCTCGCAAACCGGTTGCAGTGAATCTTCAGTGACTTCACCACGTTTTGCCTGAACCCCCATCAATGCCAGGCGTGCTTCTCCAACCAGCCAATGATCATCAGGCAAACGCTGTTCACGAATGGCCAATCCTTGGCTCAGAATTTCGTGTGCCTGATCTACTGATCCGGTAGCTGCCAGTGCTTGGCCGAGGCCAACATAACTGTATGAGAGGTACAAATGTCCCTCAGGTAAAGTGGCTTCTCGTGCTTTGAGTGAACGTTGAAAATAGTCATGGGCTGCTGAAAACCGACCCAATTCCAGTAAGCTGTTACCCAGATTGGTATAAATCGCCAGCGTCTGTGGGTGCGTGTCACCCCTTAACTTTTCTACTTCAGGTAACAGCGCCAAATAATTCTCCATGGCCTGTTGGAACTGACCACTTTCATGTTGGCTCATCGCCAAATTATTGCGAGCATCATGAATCAGCATGTGTCCGGCTTCCAAAGTGCTTTCTCTGATGCCCAAAGCCGCTTGTAAATGGGGCAGTGCTTGATGGGGTTTGCCGGCATCATTGAGCAACAGCCCAAGGTTGGTTAAAGATTGGGCTTGTTCTGGGTGGGGGTCGGTATAAATTTGATTCCGCAGGGTGATGGCCTGGCGGAAATAAGCTTCACCCTGCTGCAAGTTGCCCTGTAAATAAGTAGCCAATCCCAGGTTGTTGATGTTGGTGGCATAATCATGATCCAGTAAGGGGCCTTGTTCCGAGGCATGCAAGGCTTCCCTGATGGCTTTGGTTTTCAATAAGAGGTTTTCTACGTCTTGATACCTACCCAAGCGAAAGTACACAGAACTGAGGTCATTCAATGTCTGGGCATACAGCATGTGCTCAATGCCATACACAGCTCTGATTTGTGCAGTGGCCGTTAGCCCAAGTTGTTCAGCCTCTTGCAGTTCGCCTTGTAACATTTTCACCCGACTGAGTTTACTGGTAACCAACGCCCTGGCAACCGAATCAGATGATTGTTTCAACAGTTCCAAAGCTTCACTAAACATTTCCTCCGCTGCGGCATGTTCTGACATCAGGCGATGATTTTCCCCCATTAAAGTCAAAGCTTCTGCCAAAACCAAGGCATCATCTGCCTGCACCATTTGTCGCATTTGAAGGGCCTCGGATAAAACCGATTGGGCCTTGCTGTACTGCCCCAGATTTTGAAACGTGATGGCCATACTTTGTAATAAGTCAGCCACCACGGGAGAGGGTGTATGGTGCTGTTCCCTGACTTTGGTCAGACCCCGGTCCAAAACTTCTGTTGCGCTTAGCTCCCGACCGGGGGTCACTGACGGGTCAGCGGCGGTAAATACTTCAATCAACAAGTCTTTGACTGCAATGGCTTTGTCACGTTCAGCCGCCAAGGTCTTGGCATGTCGCAGGGTGATCACACTGTAACCCAATGACATCAGTACCAACATGGTAACCAAAGTCACCCCCAACAAATGCCTGCGCAGGTATTTTTGGGCACGGTACATCAGCACCGGTGGTTTGGCTGAGATGATTTGATGTTGTGCGCTGGCCAGTAGGTCATCTGCCAAGGCCTGGACTGTTGTGTAGCGGTCATCTGGTTCTGGCTCCAGCGCTTTTGCTGTGATGTGTTGCAAGTCTCCCTGAAAAATCCGCTTCACTTGAGCCAGTGATTTGTGGTTTTGTTCACTGAAGGCTGCCAGTGTGCCCTGTTGCCGATGGAGTTGTATGGCTTGTGACAGGCTGGGAAACCTGAAATTTTGTTGCCGCACTGCGGATGGTTTTAAGCGGGTCAACATTTCAAACAACAACTGTCCCAGTTGATGGATGTCAGTGGCAGTGGTAATGGCCGAATGTTCTCGGGATTGTTCTGGCGTCAGGTAGCCCACTGAATGTGCAGTCAGTTCAGGTTCCTCACTGCGTAGTAAGCGGGCAATACCAAAATCAAGTAGTTTGACCTGTCCTTCTTCATTGACCAGTATATTGGTCGGTTTGATGTCACCATGTATCACCAAGTGCTGATGGGCAAATTGCACCGCAGCAAGGATGTCCATAAACAATTTTAAGCGCTCTGTCAGGTTTAACTGCCTGACTTGACAATACTGGATGATGTCCGTGCCGTTGACCCACTCCATGGCAAACCAAGAGTGGCCTTCTTCGGTCTCACCCGAATCATACAATTGGACAATGTTGGGATGATTCAGGCTGGCCAGGATTTTTTTTTCATGCGCAAAAAGTGTCTGGCTCTGGGTAAAACTCATGCCCATCGGAATCATTTTTATGATGACCCGACGTTTGAACTCACCATCGGCACGACGGGCCAGGAAAATGCTGCCCATACCGCCTTGTTTAAGGATGGATATGACTTGATAAGGACCGAATTGACGACCGCGAAAGCAGTGGTCTTCTATTTCATTCAGTTGAAAATCATGGGCATCTGCCATCATACCATCCAGGAAATCGGTCGATGCTTTGCTTGCCTTTATCAAGTCTTTGACTTTATCCAGTAATGCCTGATCCCCGGCGCAAGATTCATGGATCCACTTATCAGCCTCGATTGGTTCAAGCTCTGCTGCTCGAAGAAAAATCTCATACGCCCGATTTAAGTCAACTTCACTCACGACTCAGGTATTCATACAACAGGGCCTTGGCCAAAGTCCAGTCTCGTTTGACAGTGGCCAATGAAACACCCAAAGCTTGTGCCGTTTCTTCCTGAGTTAAGCCACCAAAAAAACGACAGGTCACATTATCAGCCAGCCTTTTATGTTCTTTTCCCAATGCATTTAAAGCCGCATCCAAAGCCAGTAACTCAGGTGACCGGTTGGCAGAAATCAGGTCCACCTGATCCAAAGACAAATCTTTGAACTGACCGCCTCGTTTTTCGGCTGACCAGGCACGTGCATTATCAACAATGATGTTGCGCATGGCCATGGCGTTAAGGTACAGCAACTCTTCCTTGTTGTCATACTTTGTGTTGTTTTTAATTAAATTAAGGTATGCTTCATGGACAATGCTGCGGGTGCCCAAATTTATTTTGCTGTAAAACCGAGCACGTTGCATCCGAGCCAGGTCTTTGAGGTCCTGGTAAATTTCAGGCAACACATCATTGAGGTGCTCTTCGGTCACGAATTAACTGTATACTTTTGGTTTTAGAAGATTCTAACACGTTTCTTTATTGAGCCATAAAATGAAGCAAAGTTAACGTGCTGAACTAAAAAAACTAATCAAGGACAGGCTGAGGTATACCCGATAAGAAATTACTGAATTTTGAGGCTTGCTTGGTTTTTAATTCAATTTGCCTGAGTCGAGACAAGTTGGACGGTTGCAGAAAGATTCTGCAGAAGGGGATGACTGTCCCAAATAAGTTTCCAAATAAGTTTAAAAAATACAGAACTGTACTTTTAAATAAATGTAAGCGGACAGTTCGAAATGGAAAAAATGTAACTCATGGCTTCAAAGAGCTTTAATTGTTAACTTATCAGGAATTACCAGCAGAGCATGCCTCAGGAGCGTAATAATGAACAAGCCGATAAAACTGATATCTCTTATTATTTCAATTTTTATTTTATCGGCATGCTTTAACAAAAATCATTTGATCACATTGAGAGATGTTGTTAATGATACTGATCAGTATGAAGATGAAGTGGTGACGCTTAAGGGACATTTATACATAACTGAAATGCTATATAAGTCCTTTTACTCAGAGCCAAACAGTGAGTTTCATTTAGACCTTTCATTAGACAATGACAAACTACCTGATGGAGTGACCTACTCATCAGGAAACTATTATTGCGTAACAGTTGTTGGTACTTTTAAGCAGTATTCAGAGGATTTTCTGGCTCTTAATTCCAGGAGCAAATTCGGGAGAATAGCGGTAGATCAAATCAAACTTTGTGGCAATCAATAAGCAACTAATCAAAGGTAGTGACTCTACAAAAAAGGTGTGAGGGAACATAAAAACTAGGAACAACATTTCATCGTTACCCGCACCGTGCTGAATAAAAAAGGCCAAATCAACCTACAAGAAATCCTTTTGCGGGCGAAAGGTGACGAGGCTGTTGCTGAGTCTGGGCTGTGGTGAAGGTTAAGGACGGTTGGGTTTTGATTGGATCAACCCAATGATTTTTGGTCTATTCATTGGGTTAAAATCACGGACAGGCATAAGATAACTATTAGAGGAATAAAGTTATGATTAAAATTATCTCAGTTTTGTTTTTTATTTTCTTTATTACATCTTGTAGTTCACAAAATAAGGAAGAATTAAAAAACAGTCAAAATAGTTTAAATATTGAGCCTGTAACTCGAATGATTAGGTGCACTTTAGTTCAAGAGGAAATGTTTGAGGAGTGGGAAATTTATTCGGGCGGCCTTCAGAAATCTTTAGCTTCAACAAGAGAAATGATAAAGAAGGATAATAAATCAAAACTTTCAAAGATAATAAAATCAATGTGGAAACTACAGAAAAAGGATAATTTTGGTGAACATGTTGAGTATATAGGTAAATGGCCAATTGAGTTTTCAAAAATTCAAGAAGTTATGAACTATTTATTGGAATCAGAACTAAATGACCTTGGGGATTGTGCTGCTATTCCTGCCTGGAATGAATTAATGCATCAAGAACTCATTAAACTTAATTTAGATGAAAATGAAGAAATGTTAGAGTTCCCTGCTGATGAAACCTGGGAGTATCCACATAATACAAATTGGCTTGCGTATTGGTTACTGGTAAACATTAAAGAAAAGTAATTGAAACCGCATGCCAACCACTGTCTTCGGTGTTCGAAAACTAATCGCGGACAGGCATTATATTGGAAAGTTAAGTGAGCAAACTTGTTGTGCTCTTCGAAAGAAATTTATTGGTTTTTGCTAATGTCCAGATAAGAAATTACTGAGTATTGAGGCTTGCTTAGTTATTGTTTCAATTTGCCTGATTCGAGACAAGTTGGACGGTTGCAGATAGATTCTGCAGAAGGGGATGCCTGTCCCAGGTGAGTTGCCAGATTAGTTAATATAAAAAAATAAGGAGGCAGTCCCCTCTAAATAACTGACGTCAAAAGTCAGTTTTTCTGGAAGTACAATTTAAACAGTCAAGCAGATGGTGCTTGCGGTTCAATTTAAATCTTTGTCTGATTTCGATACTGAAAAAGTTTGGGGTGTTTGAAGCACTGTGTTTATAATGAATATTTTTTTACTTTTGGATAATTTATGAATCAATTTCGTTCGGTTTTGGCATTGTTTTTGATATTGGGTTCTGCTGCTGCTTTTGCTCAGGTGACTTATACCTATCAGGGTAACAATTATGAGGTTTTTGAACCTCCGTATTCGGCGACATCGAGTATCACGGGGTCGATTGAGTTGGCCAGTTCGCTGACGCCCAATGCAACCATCGATTTGGTGCCCCTGATTCAGGCATTCAGCTTTGGTGATGGACAAGCGGTCAGAAATGAAACCAACACTATTTTGTGTCAGTTTGATGTGAGTACCAATGCCCAGGGGCGCATCACTTCTTGGTCCATTTTCTTGCGTCAGTCTGATACCGCGCCCACCGGTAACCAGCACACCATCGACATGTTTTCAGGTACACCAGTTGAACAAAGTGGTTTTGATGCCGGCCAAGGCAACACCGATTGCAGTGGCACCGCTTTGTCTCCTTTTGGAGCATCTAATTCCGCGCCATCGCCCAATGCCTGGTCAGGTGGTTCTGGTGTTCAACCTACGGCTGTACCCACTTTATCTCCGGCCACCTTGGTATTGATGTTGTTGCTGTTTTTAGGTGTGGTAGGATTTCGATTTAAGTAATCACTTAGCAGCATAAATCAAGCTGAGAAAATTCAGTTTTGATCAATGAAAGCCAGCAAAAATAAGCTGGCTTTTTTTTGCTTTTATTTTTGCATGAACTGCATTTTGAAATCAGTTCAAAAGAACTCATCTGGTAACTCATCTGGGACAGGCTTTAGATAAAGTGTTGAAACTGCAGAATTGGAATTAAGCTGTGATTGCAGGGGGTGAGTCATCACCGCCCTCTTCAATGCTGTGATTACCCAATGAATTTTGGGTCAATCCATTGGGTAATCTGAGTAGGCCTTATTAATTACCTAAATCGGTGCAGCCGTTGTATTGTGCACCATTGCCGTCCCAAGTGCTCACGCAGTACAGACCGCCTGGGTATCTGTGTAACACCGTACCAGAACCATCTTCACACGTGGTTATTTCCATGGTGTGGACAAAGCTGACTTGCACAGTCATGGTTGAACAGTCGAGACTGCGGGCATGGGCGCTATTAACCGCGATTAATCCCGTGATGATGGCTGACAAGGTAAATACCAGCGTAAGCATAGTTTTGTTGTTCATAATTCACTCTTTTTTTAGTTAATGGGAAGTGCATTATAAGCCAATAAAATTGTATAAATGTGAACTGGATTAGCATAAATTAAAGCTCATCAGGCTCACATTCATCACTTGATTCAAGTGTGCAGCATCAACACCGGGATGTCGGCCTGGTACAACATGTGTTCGGTGACTCCGCCGAAGATCAGTTGGCGCAACCGTGAGCGGCTGTAGGCACCCATCACCATCAGATCCGATTGGGTTTGTTGAAAACTGGACAGCAGCGCTTCGGTGTCGTCTTTTTCCCGGCACTGGATGTGATTGGCATCGATGCCATGCATGGTCAGGTATTGTTGTAGGTGGCGTGATTTGGGTCCGACCCGATCTTCGACTCCGTTGGTGATGATATTCACAGATTCGGCTTGCCGCATCAAGGGAATGGCCGCAGTCACCGCCCGAGCGGCCTCGGCACTTTGGTTCCAGGCAATGCTGATGTGTTTGCCTACGGTTGCCTGGGATTCTTGCGGTAAAATCAGTACCGGCTTGGCAGAATTCAATAAGGCTGACTGCATGAACTTACTGGCGACCACGCTGTTTTTATTGGCCGGTCGTGAGACCACAATCATGTCAGTGACTGGGCCCACAATAGAAAACAGTTTGTCCGGTGAACCGGCTTTGGCTTGCCACAATGCCACCGGAGAATTGGCGGCTTTCTTTTTGAAGGTGTAGCCTTTGCTTTCAGCGACTTGTGCAAACAG
>JGI24651J20071_1000099_pt1 | contig 14975 bp, 18 predicted proteins | sample MalvirmetagMSP91_FD_20071 | JGI IMG/M metagenome (IMG submission 20071)
TTCCCTTTCCTTATCCCTCATCTCTGAGGGCTGCGTATTATCGCTTAATTTTTTTCCTTTGCAAGTCTTTTTTATCAATCTTTTAAATTAATTCAAATGACTTGTTTTGCTCTCCGTCAAATCCGTTTCAACATCATCAAGAGCAGCGAATTATAGCCACAGTTTTGCCCTTGTAAACCCCTTTGTGACAATTTAGTGAAATTAGTTTGGGACAGTCTTGGCGTGTCTCACAAGGCAACCGCGCTATAGCTGACTTTGAGCCAATCAGACTGGTTGTTTGCTTTGAATTTTTTGGTGACCGCAACCTGATGGTGTTACTTTTGCGCCACTATGATGGCTCGCCTGGGCGGCGGCAATCCCTCTGCGGTTTGCTGCTGATCATCGCTGAGGAATTGTGGCAGTGAATGGAACTGCATCCATTCGGTGCTGCGCTGTTCTGCTACCGTGGTCCAAGATTCATCAACCACCTGGATATTTTTGAACCCGATTTTAAGTAGCCAAAGGCTTAACTGACTGACCGATGGCAAAAACCACACGTTCCGCATTTGCGCATAACGACCCTCTGGCACCAGACAGGTTTGTTCATCACCTTCTACCACCAGAGTCTCCAATACCAAATGGCCGTTGGGAGATAACAAACTTTTTAGGTGTTCAATGTGTGCAATCGGTGATTTTCGGTGGTACAAAACTCCCATGGAAAACACCACATCAAAACATGACATCTCAACAGGCATGTCCTGAATTTTCAACGGCAACACGGCCGCTTGGGATTGGATGTATTTTTCCACTGACCAGAACTGAACGTTGTGCAGCAAACCAGGCTCGATACCCAGCGCCAAGCGAGGCTGATGTTCGGCCATGCGAAACAGGTAATAACCGTTGCCGCAACCAACATCTAGGATGGTGCGGTTGTGCAAATCAGGTAAGCCCGGAAGTAAGCGTTCCCATTTCATATTCGAGCGCCATTCGGCATCAACAAAAGTGTCTGCCATTTGAAACGGCCCTTTGCGCCATGGATGCAGGCCTTTAAGTGACTGTAATAACTGTTGCGCTTCAGCTGAGGTTAAATGCATTTCAGCCGTTATCGCCGCCTGGTTTTTAACCCAATTAACTGTCTCAACATCTGGTAATCCTTCGTGGGCAGTCAACCACCGAGATAAATCGCCTTGATTGATGTTATCAATCACTTGATTGGTGATCTTTATAAGGGTATCCGCATGAGGTTCAATGGACGTGCCAGCTAACCGCGGCCACAAAGATTGCAATCGTTGCTTGAACATGATTACTTGATGGCAACCATCGACACAAAATTAAAAGCTTTAAACCACACTTCTATTTGACTGAATCCCACTGCATGTAATCGGTCTAACCAAGCATCCAATGAATCCGGTCGCAGTGCGTCTTCCAGGGCTTGTCTTTTTTGGGCAATTTCCATGTCGCTGTAGCCGTTGATTTTTTTATAACCATGATAGAAATCAATCATGGTTTGCGAAGAGCGTAACTTTTCTGACAACACAAACACACCACCAGGAATTAAGCCATCATAGATTTTTTGACAGTTGGCTTGACGACCCTCTGACGGCATAAATTGTAATGTGAAATTACTGACTACCAGGCTGGCACCTTCAATTTCAACAGCATCTACATCTTCTAGCCTTGCTTTGATGGTGTTGTGAATCGTTTGAGTGGACAAAGTTTTTTTGAGGCCATTGATCATGGGTTCAGAAGTGTCAATGGCATGTATGGTCAAACCCTGATCTCCAAGGGCCTGATCAACGGTCAGGGAAACCGCTCCCAAGGAAGTTCCAAGGTCATAAACGTGGGTGTTGGGTTGTACGTATTTCATCGCCAACATGGCCGTGCCTTTGAGGATGGTGTCATACCCCGGCACCGAACGCTTGATCATGTCCGGAAACACAGCCACCACTTTTTCATCAAAGGCAAAAGATTTGATTTTACTGTAGGGCTCAGCAAATACTTGGTCTTTACCTGACATGTTTAACCCGGAGGCCACTCCATTTGACGACCTGCCAAAAAGTGCATGTGGATATGAAATACCGATTGCTGGCCATTTTCATTACAGTTCATGACGATGCGGTAGCCATTTTCTGCCTCACCAATTTCATTGGCATAGTGGTTGATAGCGGCATGGATGTGTTTGATGTAATCCATGTTGCCTTCATCTAAATCGTTGTGGGTAGCTATGCGGACTTTGGGAATAAACAAAACATGTACAGGGGCTTGTGGATTGACATCCTTAAAACCCAAAACGTGTTCGTCTTCATAAACAATGTCAGCCGGAATTTCTTTTCTCAGAATCAAATCAAAAATGGTTGGTTCCATGGTTTCTCCTGCTAAATGTCTGGTTTAAAGGTGGGTGCGACTGGCAAAGGCATGTGCCAATGTGCTGTTATCAATGTATTCCAAGTCTCCACCCAATGGCACCCCATGAGCCAAACGACTGGCTTTGATGCCGCCTTTTTCTGCTAAGTGAGATAAGTATTGGGCAGTGGTCTCCCCTTCCAAGGTTGAACCAGTGGCGATGATCATTTCGTGGCACTCAGGTTTTGCCAACATATCAACCAACAAATGAAGTTTCAATTCTTCAGGTCCCATGCCATCAATGGGTGAGAGTTTACCATGCAGGACAAAATATTTGCCTTTGAAATCTGTGGCGGCTTCCAATTGAATGATGTCAGCCGGTGACTCAACCACACAAATTTGGGAGTATTCGCGGTCAGGGTTGTTACAAATCTTACACAAGTCATGTTCAGTCAGTGTCCGGCACTGGCGACATTCTCCGACTTGGTCGATGGCTTGCAACATGGTTTCTGCCAGGTGCTTACCACCGGCAGGGTCTTTTTGTAACAGAAAAAAGGTCAAGCGTTGGGCGGTTTTGGGGCCAACCCCTGGCAACACCTGAATGGCGTTCATCAAGTCCTTAATCAATGACATCAGAATGGCATTTTGAAACCGGGTGGCAAGTTGAGCCCTTCGGTTAATCCACCTAAATTGTCTTTTTGCAACTCAGCGATTTTATTCATGGCATCATTAAAGGCCGCAACCAATAAATCCTCAAGCATTTCTTGATCGCCATCAATCATGTCATGGTCGATGCGTATGCTCTTAACTTGGTGTTGTCCATTCATGACCAGCTTGATGATGTCACCACCAGCTGTACCGGTTACTTCCTTGTTGGCCATTTCCTTTTGTGCTTCTTGCATTTGTTCCTGCATTTTTTGCATTTGCTGCATCATGTTACCCAATGTGCCTTTCATGTTCTTACCTCATTCGTTTTGTATGATGGTTGCTCCAAACTGGCTCTGCAAATCCGCCACCACTGGATCAGTTTGTTCAACATTCGATTGTTTGGCTTGCGTGGCTTTTTCGGCTTGGCGCGCCAAGGTGTTGGCCGCGTCCTTAAATACATATTTGATTTTGTAATCAGGCGCTCCAGAAAGCAATTCATTGTCGATATTCTGCTTGGCTTTATCGGTCATGAAGTTCTTTGCTGTTTCATCCACTGCAAAAGTAATGACTTTTTCTTGGTTTTCAAGTAACTCTAGGTTTCTGGCCAATTCCCGGGCCATGCCTTTGACCCGCATTTGTTTGAACACTGTAGGCCAACTGTCTGGGGTTAGCACAGTTAAATCAATGGTTGCTGCTGACTCCACGGGTGCCTCAGTGTTGCTGGGTTGTTGCCCTGCAGCTGCAGATTGACGGCTAACTTCATTGTTGCCAACGGGGACACTTGCCTGTTGTTGATTGTTGTTAGCAGTTTTAGGTGCCTTTGTTTGTTGGTTATTTTGTTGGTTGTTTTGAGGTTGTGGGCTTACTGTAGTTGCTGATCCGCCTGGTTCAAATGCCAACATCCTGATCACCGCCATTTCAAAACTGACTTTCTTGCTCGGCGTTGTTTTAATTTGAGACAGGGCCAAAACCACCAATTGATAGTACCACTGAACACTTTCAGCCGACAGTTGCTCAGCGAATGATTTCAGCTTGGCCAATTCAAACTGAGAACCTCCAGTTGATTTACCTAAGGCCTGTAACAGTGAAACTTCGTGCAACAAGGCGCAACAATCTTCTAACAACTGTTGGTAATCAATCGACATGGAATGCACCCATTCCAATTTGTCAATAACCCCTTCGCGATTGTTATCCGCAATTAACTGCATCAATTCGATCACGTGCGATTGTTCAATGGTACCCAGCATGTTGCGGATTTCTTCGTATTGAACCTGCCCAGCGCCAAACGCCAATGACTGATCCAATAAACTCAAAGCATCACGCATGCTGCCATCTGCCACCCGGGCAATAAGCTGAATGGCCTGATCATCGAAACTCAGATTCTCCTGTTGCAACAGGTTAATCAAGTGGTCACTGATTTGTTTCTGGGTTAACCGCTTTAAGTTGAACTGCAAGCACCTTGACAACACCGTGACCGGCAATTTATCTGGCTCGGTGGTGGCCAACAAAAACTTGACGTGCTCCGGTGGCTCCTCGAGGGTTTTCAACAGGGCATTGAAACTGCTTTTGGAGAACATGTGCACCTCATCAATGAGGTAAATCTTGTAGCTGCCTTTGTTGGGTGCATATTGCACATTCTCCAACAAGTTTCTGGTGTCATCCACACCCGTTCTGGAAGCCGCATCCACTTCAATCAAATCAATGAAGTCACCCTGTTTGATTTCTGTGCAATGTTCACATTGGCCACAAGGATTACCTGAAATGCCTTCCTTACAGTTCAGCGCTTTGGCCAACACCCTGGCGAGCGTAGTTTTACCCACACCACGGGTACCGGTGAATAAAAAGGCATGATGAAGTCGGTTATTTTCGAGGCCATTGACCAGGGCTTGAACCACATGTTCCTGGCCGACAATTTCTTGAAAGTTTTGTGGCCGGTATTTTCTGGCTAGTACTTGATAGGTCATGATATTTTGTAGGAGTAAAGGGACTCCCGCCAGCCGGTCCCCGCACATGAAATCACGGCTGCGGCTGCTCCCTTCCGGGCCTGACCGAGTTCACCACTATTCATTGCGAGGTGACAAACAGGAGTCACCGAGGCGGTATTATCTATGAACTGGCAGTTTTTGTCTACCTTCATTCGTTAATATCTTGGATGGCTTGCTTGATCAAAGGAACCGTCACTTTTCTTTTCAATTTAAGTGAAGTCTCAGCCACTACCAAGTACAAAGCATACAGTTCCGTGTAACGTGTGTTGGTGTGGGTTTTGAGGTAATTCATGACTGCGTCATCCACCGGAATGCCGTCTTGCTTGAACTGCAAGGCCAAACAAGACAATGCCTGATCACCGGATAATGTTTCCAGTGACAACGACAAACCTGATGTCAATCTTGAACGCAAATCAGGCAACTGCCAACGATCTGATTTGCGATCTGATTTTGCGGTCACAATCAATCTGGTTTGGTGTTGTCTGCAGTGATTGTAGACATTAAATAACGTGACTTCAGCAGCCGCATCTTCAGACAATTCATCGACGTCATCCAACAACAGAAAAGACAAGCCTTCCGGCAGTATGAGCGCCCAATCCAAACCAAGTAAATCAGCTGCACGTAATTGTAAGACCGAATGATTGTCGTTTTGAATGATATGATTCAAGGCTCCCAGCACGTGGGTTTTACCAGCATACTGCGCACCGGTTAAGTAACTGAATTGGGGCAAATCAGGGTAACCGTTGAGCACTTTAACCAGCGCCTCATTGCCAATAAAATCTGCAAAACCTTTGGGGTGACTCGTTTTGAGTGGCAAGGTCGATTGCTGTCGGTTCATGCCGAAACCAAACCTTTAATCATTGGTTTCAGGCGCCTTGTCTGCCTGCTCTTTGGTCTGCTGATCACCACTGTCTTTGTTGCTCAGGTTGATTTCAGATTCTTTACCATACAATTTACTTTCCATGTACCGTTCATGCCCATGCCTGAGCAAGACCATAATCACCGCCGCCAAAGGCAACCCCAACAACACCCCAACAAACCCAAAGAGCTGACCACCGGCAAGTACCGCAAATATCACCGCCACCGGGTGTAAACCGATGCGATCACCAACCAGCCATGGCGTTAAAATAAACCCTTCCATGAGTTGCCCAAACCCAAAGACAATCAACACGTAAACCACATGATTGATGTCACCAAATTGCACCACTGCCGCAATCACACCAGCCACCAACCCGGCAATGGTGCCCAAATAAGGGACAAATGAAATCAGCCCTGCACCCATGCCAATTAACAGTGACAGCTCAATACCCACAATCCATAAACCTATGGTGTAAATGGTTCCCAGCGCCAACATCACACTGAGCTGACCCCGCAAAAACGAACTCAATACTTCATTGGCATCGCGGGTGATTTTCAAAGTAGTTTGATAGTACGGCCGAGGGATTAACTCACTGACGCGCTTGGTGATGACATCCCAGTCACGCAACAAATAAAATGTAACCACTGGAATCAATAAGAAATTCATCAACCAATTAACTATCACCAGCCCACTCTTGGTCACCGATGATATGACTGTTTGCGCCACCCCACCGGCACTTTCCCAATGACTTTTCAATAATTGCGTCAACTCGCCCATGTTGAATAAATCGGTCTGAATGCCAAAAGTGGACTTCAACCAGGGAGAAACATGTTCGCGTAACCAAGCAAAATACAAAGGTAAATTACTGATAAAACTAGATATTTGACGCTCTAATGCCGGGATCAGTATCAACGCAATACCAAACACCAATAAACTGATCAACAAAAACACGAGGGTCACAGCCAAAGTGCGACTGAGCTTCCAGCTTTCTAGTTTATCGGCCAAAGGATCAAACAGGTAAGCCAGCAATGCACCGACTGCAAATGGTGTCAGGATGGGCGACAACAAATACACCAAGTACCCAACAAAAATCACCAGGGCCAAGATATACCATTGATTATTGATTTTAGTCATTGTTGTTCACTCCATTAAAACTTGTTATCACATTGTCATGCTGTTTCGCTGTCCGCTTCATCCGCATTCCCAGTAGCACATAATGCGCGCCACTGATGACAGCCAAAACTCCCGCCATCACAAACAACACATCATGCCAGGCGTACAAATCAAGCCAGCCAGAATAGCTGAGCAATAAAACCAAAATCAAAAAGATTTGTAAAGCGGTATTGGCTTTGCTGATGAATGTTGGCGATGCCTTTGCCAACTTACCCACGTAAAAGTGATAATATGTGGCGCCACCTACGATCAACAAGTCCCTGCCGATAATCAATAAAAACAACCACAATGGCACAATTCCTTGAAGCATGAATACGCTGTAACAACAGAACATCATCAGCTTGTCGGCCAAGGGGTCTAATACACCACCTAACCATCCTTGCCAGTTGAATTTTTTGGCCAAAAAACCATCCAAGCCATCGGACGCACCGGCCACCAAAGCCACCAACAAAGCCCCTTTGTATTCTTTGTGCCACATCAGCCACATCAATGGCACCATCGCCAACATGCGGGCAATGGTGATCATGTTAGGGATGTACTTGAAATACGCTGTCATGGCAGCATCTTAAAAACCATAACCTGCCCCAATTCATTGACCGGAACGTATTGCAGCAAACCAGACTGTTCAGCTGCTGAAATGAATGTTTCTGGCTTAACCCGAATGCGCAACATCACATCAAGGCGCTTGGCGCGATAAGCATTGACTTGATAAGCTTCAACCAGCGGTTGTTGGTCAAAGTAATTGGTGAGGTTAAGCATTTGATTGGCATCAGTCACATCAGTCACTCTAAGCGCCACCGTGCCTGGTACAAATTCATTTGCCGCTATTTGTTTACCAGCAGATAGCTCGCCCTGGACTGTGGTTGCCAATGACTGCATGCCTAACCCCAGATTCACAAACTGTAAATTTTTGATTACCAGCGGTTGGCCTGGTTTTGATAGGCCAATTCTGAATCCATAACCACGACTGGTTTGACTGACAAAAACCAACAACACGTGTTCAATTTCATTTTCAGACCTGATGTAATCAATCAAATCTGGATCCAGATAACGCACATCTGATGGCATGAAAGACAACAAATCATCTTCAAGTGCATTATAAAACACCGCTGGCAACCCCAAGACTTCAAACCATTTTTCTAACCAATACCTGACATCATCATCAGCACTCACATAGGACAGTGGTTGCTGTTCAGTTTCAGCCACAACCATAACGAACATGGGTGCCCTGCGTTCGGGCCAAATCGGAAACCCTTGTGCCAGCATCATTTCAGTCATTTTCTGTTTGTCAACTATGGCATGAAACCATTGTTGATTTTGATTGTTGTTTGCTGAAATATTCTCACGGTACTGTCTGACCACCAGCGCATTGTTCGCCGAATCATGCTGGTATCGTTGTTTAACTTCAGCCAAACTCAGACCGCTTTTCTTGCTGATAACAGCCTCAATGGCACGAACCGTTTTTTCAACATCCGAAGTGTTCACAGGATCAACCAGTGCAGCCGATTGGTTTGAGTCAACCACTTCAGCATTCACCTGGAAACTCAGCCACAAAAATATTATAAAGTGTCGTCTCATGGGTCCACATTATAAGGGAACTGCCTGAGCGCCAAGCAAATAAATTTTTGCTATTTTCTAACCTTTCCGGGTGTCAATGTCATAAAATCAGCACATTTTAAAAATCCACATGAAAACAAGCATGTCTGATAAGAAATCATACACTTACAAAGACGCTGGCGTTGATATTGATGCAGGCAATCAACTCATAGAACAAATCAAACCCATGGTCAAATCAACTCAACGGCCCGGAGTGATGGGCTCATTGGGAGGATTTGGCGGTTTATTTGATTTATCACAGGTTGATTGTGAAAACCCCGTTCTGGTATCAGGAACCGATGGCGTGGGAACCAAACTGAAGCTCGCTCACCTGATGAATGACCACAGCACCATTGGCATTGACCTGGTAGCCATGTGCGTCAATGACATCATCGTGATGGGTGCAGAACCGCTGTTTTTCTTGGATTATTATGCTTGTGGCAAACTCAACAACGACCAAGCTGGACAAGTCATCGCTGGCATAGCCAAAGGGTGTAAAGATTCAGGCTGTGCCCTAATTGGTGGCGAGACAGCAGAAATGCCTGGCATGTATGATGCCGATGACTATGACCTGGCAGGGTTCGTGGTTGGTGTGGTTGACAAAACCAAAATCATTGACGGGTCTGGCATCAAGGCCGGGCATCAATTGGTTGGTGTGGCATCAAGCGGACCACATTCCAATGGTTATTCACTGATCCGAAAAATAGTCGAAGTCAACCAGGCCGATTTAGCACAAAGTTTTGATGGTTCAACATTAGGCAAAAAATTAATGGCGCCTACCCAACTGTACCCGCTTCCTGTATTGGATATCATACGTTCAGGCACGGTCATACACGGTATGGCGCACATCACCGGCGGTGGCATCATGGAAAACATCAGCCGAGTGATTCCAGATGGTTTGGCTATTGAAGTCAATCAACACAGTTGGCAAAGACCGGCCGTTTTTGACTGGTTACAAAAAGCAGGCAACATTGAAGACATTGAAATGTTGCGCACCTTTAATTGTGGCATTGGCTTGTGCGTCATCACCGAAGCCAGCGACACAGAACATGTCATTGAACAATTTAAGAGCCATGATCTAGCGGCTTGGAATATTGGCCAGGTAATCGAGAAACAAGGTCCGGAAGTCGTTATCAAGTCATGATGAACGTGGTGGTTTTGATTTCAGGCAGGGGTTCCAACCTGGAAGCCTTGATGAATCACCAGGAAGGCTACCAAGTCACTCACGTGGTAAGCAACAAAGCAACAGCGAAAGGCCTGGAGATTGCTCGAGATCGAGGTGTCACCAACACCTACATTAATTGGCAAGACCCAAACCAAGCCGAACAGATGCTCAGTGATTTGATGTCAACCTGCCAACCAGACCTGATAGTGCTGGCTGGTTTTATGCGCATTTTGTCTGCTGGTTTCGTCAATCAATTCAACAACAAAATCATCAACATACACCCTTCTCTTTTACCCAAATACCCAGGGCTAAATACCCACCGCCAAGTGCTAAAAAACCAAGACCCATTTCACGGTGCGACCGTCCACCTGGTGACCGATCAATTAGACCGCGGTCAGATTCTTGCGCAGACTAAGATAGCCGTAAATACCCAGTGGAATGAAGATCAACTGGCCGCTGCTTTGCTGGAAAAAGAGCATGAACTATTAACCCGTGTTGTGGGTCAAATGGCCTCAGGGGATAGACAAAGACCCAGCAGTTAACAACGCGCCGCAACAACAGGTATCATGCCATGATTAAATTATTCACTCCATTTCAAATCAAGTTATTGCTGTTATTGAGCACCACAAACGCACCAGTTTTTGCCGCTGACCTCTTACCACCTTTTAAAGCCACCTATGAAATCACCAGGGATGGTAACTTAACTGCCGAACAAACCAGCACATTAGCACACCAGGCCGATGGTCAAATGTTATTAAAAGATGTGACTAAGGGTACGCATGGACTGGCATCGTTTACGGGCTTCGAACGCACAGAAAGCACAACATTTAAAGCAGACGATAGCCACCTCAAGGTGCAATCACACCAAATGAAACAATCAGTTGCGTTCAGCAAGCGCAGTTTTCAGTTTGCGCTGGATCCCAGTCAAAACAAAATCAACGGCAAAGACAAAAAACCCTTCGTTATTGCAGCTGACAGCAACCCTTTAAGCGCACACCTGATGCCCATTTGGATAAGCGCCCTGGTTTGTGCCGGAGAGACCGAGTTTAAATTGGCGGTATTGAAATCGAAACGCTTAAAAACTTATGAATTCAAAGCTTATAAAGAATCAGAATCGGTGATCCGGGTGGAACGCATTTATGGACCCGATACAGACCGGTCAACGCAAACTTGGTTCGACCTGAATAACCATTGTCTGCCAATCAAATCAAAACACCGCAATGCGGACAAACCCGTGATTGCAACCCGACTGATCAAACACCAATTTTTGAATAAATAATCCAACCACTGCTTAATCATAACCTGCCAAACAGTTCATCACTTATGGCACATGTAGGTGTCACTCAATCAGTTAAAATCAAAGAATGCCCGCTTGAAATATGTTCATGCTAAAGATATGATATACGAGGAACTTCGTTAAACTACACTACTGACTTATGAATAATATACCAAAACCAACCAAAACGGAGCTGGCTATCCTGAATATCATGTGGACTATTTCGCCGGCAACCGTGCGGCAGATACATGAAGAAATCATTAAAAATGGTAAAACCAGTTACACCACCACACTAAAAATGCTTCAGGTCATGCACCAAAAAGGCCTGGTGAGCAGAAACAGTGAACAAAAAGCACACATCTATCAACCGACACTGACTAAAAAAGAAACTCAGAAACAAATGCTCGAGGACTTAAAAAACCGACTGTTTGGCGGTTCTATCAGCTCTTTGGTTTTGCAAGCCTTAGGAACCAATGACAAAACCAATCAGTCTGAACTAGATGAAATCAAGGCCTTGTTAGAAAAAGTCGAGGACAAATAACCACCTCAACACATGATTGCTTTTGACCTACAATTTATTGTCACTTCAATCGGTTGGTCACTGATCCACTTCCTGTGGCAAGGGAGTTTGATCACACTGGCATACTGGATAATCACCCGCAATCAAAGCTCGATACACGCCAAATATTGGACAGGAATGATATTAGTGGTCTTCAGCTTACTGATTCCGGTGTTGAACTTCAGCTCTCAAGCTGCACCTCCAGAATCAACCGCTGCCATCACCACCATGTCAGCAGTCATCATCGCTCCGCAACAGTTGAGTTGGGATGGGCTGGCCTATTACATCACCAATCAGAGTTTACCTTACCTGGTGATGCTGTGGGCGCTAACGGTTTTGTTCCTGAGTATCAGGCTCATCAGGTCTTGGATTACGCTGGCTTCCATACAACACCGATGTGACCCCAAAGTTTCTGGTGAACTTAAACAGTACATCAAGAACATCGCCATCAAACTGGACCTGCCTACCATACCGCTGTTAAAAATTTCTAAACAGGTGATGGTGCCAGCTGCCTATGGATTATTCAAACCCACGGTTTTGTTGCCATTGAGCCTGATAAGTCAGATTCCCAGGGACCAGTTGGAGGCAGTCATTAAACACGAATTGTGTCATTTAAAACGCAATGACTTTATCCACAACATCATCCAATTGTGTGCAGATATTCTGTTGTTCTTCCACCCCGGCATACGCTGGATGAACAATGACATCAGACACATCAGGGAACAGTGTTGCGATCAAATGGTGCTTTCACATGACACCAAACCGCTCACTTACGCCAAGGCATTGACCAACATTGCAGCCTATACCAATGGCATGAATATGAATCACAGCGTGCAATTAGGTATCAATGATGGCATGTTGTTAAACCGAGTGAAGTTTTTGTTGCAAAACAAATCAAGTCAGTCTTCACTGATGATTTTCTTGCCCTTTTTGATGTTGCTGATGTTTATCATGATTTTAATTCAGCCAGCAAAACAAGATGGTGAACTCATGGCCACCCCGCAGGCATCTGCTGTAACAATGGATGTTGATGACACCAGCACTGGCTCAAGAAACATCAAAATGGGACGCTCACCTTTTTACCCCAAACTCAGTTCTTCAGACAGCGCTTCGCTCGTGTCGGGACCAGTTTCAACAAACAGACCTGGTATAACCAATTACCAACCAGTGACTCATCTTCCCGTCACCACAGACCTGATTGAAGATACCACCGTTAATCAAACTGACATTTATGAGTCCTTAGCGGCCGAGCTTAACAACATCAGCCCAGTCAGCACTGATATCTTGCCAGAGCTTTCCCAACCACCCGAAACGTTCGTTGCTGCCATCCCGAATACATTAAACAGTCCCGAAACTGTCAACAGCAGCCAGCCATCGGTTGACCCACAAGTCGCTGCAACAGGAAGCACTGCTTATAACAGCGAGCTGTCATCTTTTGATAACATCAACAGCATCAAACCCCTTTTCAAGAAGTATGTTGCGCCGGAATACCCACGTCATTTTTGGTACAACCAAATTGAGCAGGAAGTGATTGCTACTTTTAAAATTGCTCCCAACGGACGTGTAAGAGATATTGAAGTGTCTTCCTTAGACAACAACTACGTGGCCTTTGAACAAGAAGTCTTGCGAGCCATGAGGCGCTGGAAGTTTGACGAAACTTCACTAAACAACAGCACACTGCAAAGAACCTACCAACAAATATTCAGTTTTGCCATCACGGATAACATTGAACGAAACTGTGAGATGAAACCCACTGGAACCAGACTCAGCAAGGCCGTGCCTTGTAATAAATAAAATTCATGTCAAAGATCAACCTCACCTACCCGCTTGATTGTCACATTGAGCATGCCAAAACAACCCTGCAAGGCATGTTGCATGCACTCCAGGAAAAATACGCCATTAACCATGACTTTGTTTCTGAGCATGAATGCCACTTATCAGGTGCTGGAGTTGATGGTCAGGTGTTTATCAAGGACAACGAAATCGAAGTTTATGCCAAATTAGGCTTCTTTATGGCGCCATTCAAAAGTGTCATTGAAGCTGAAATTATCAAACAATTTGATAAATGTTTTGCCCCATAAAAAAACCGGTCGATGACCGGTTTTTTGTCTTGATGATTGATCGCTTTAAGCTTTTCGTTTAATCATCTCTGTCAATTCTTCAACCGACCGGCTGTAAATTGATACCGACTCAATGTGCTTGTATTTAACTTCTAAGTTCTTGTCTACCAAAAACACAGAACGTTTGATACCAAACCAGCCAAATGAGTCATACATTTTGGACACCTCACCTTCTTTATCGCTCAACAAAGTAAACGGTAATTCATTTTCTTTCTTAAAGTTTTTGATGGTTTTGGCATCATCACCGGTGATGGCAATGATTTCAACACCCAGGTCATTGAAGGTAGAGATGCTGTCACGGTAGTCTCTGAGCTGTTGTTTACATACGGGTAGATCATCACCCGGATAAAAAACCAGCAAGGCATTGCCTTTCAGTTTTGAAGACAGTTTAAAAGGTTTTCCATTGTCTGCTATCAACGAAAAGTCAGGTGCTTTGTCACCAGTTTCTATGGCCATATTTGTTCTCAGTACCAACTAAAACGGCGTATTTTAGCTGTTTTACCTCCAAATAAAAAGGCATCTCATTCCAGAGACCAGAAAAAAACAATTATTGACCAAAAAAAATCTGGAATTGAAGATTATTTTAGGATAAAGTACGCAACCTCATTTGATGATGAGCAGCCATTACGGAAAGATGGCAGAGCAGTTGTTGAAGTTGATACAGAGCTGATAACTCTATAAACTATCAAACATGCGGAGAGATGGCAGAGCGGTTGAATGCACGCTCGGACGGTTTCTTAGTTAAGGCTTCTTTGGCTTCGCCAAAACCGCCATAACACGAAACCTGAGCTGGTCTTGTCAAGACCAGTGCTCGAAGTTGATACAGAACTGATAACTCTATAAACTATCAAACATGCGGAGAGATGGCAGAGCGGTTGAATGCACTGGTCTTGAAAACCAGCATAGGTTAATAGCCTATCTAGGGTTCGAATCCCTATCTCTCCGCCATTTATTGGGGGTATCCCGATAAATGGCGGAAAGAAAGCATTTGAGAATCCTCTGTTCGAAAATTTTGTCAGGAACAAAATTTGACGCCGCAGGCGCACGAAGTGTGAAAGGCAGGAGCCTTTCATCAATCCCTATCTCACAAGTCCCCTTACACTTTAAAATCCCAAACAAAGCCATTCATGGTTTTAAAAATGGCGCACAGTTAGTCATGAGAACCCTACTGGTTCGAAAATTTTGTCAGGAACAAAATTTGACGCCGCAGGCGCACGTAGTGTGAAAGGCAGGAGCCTTTCATCAATCCCTATCTCAAAAGTCCCCTTAAAC
>JGI24651J20071_1000108_pt1 | contig 14613 bp, 7 predicted proteins | sample MalvirmetagMSP91_FD_20071 | JGI IMG/M metagenome (IMG submission 20071)
GGGCCGGGCCAGGGTGTTTCCCTTTCCCTGAGTGCACCGCTGTCGTTCAGAGTCCACTCTCGCTCCACCGGCATCAGCACAACATCGCCATTGTGAACACGATACCCGGTTTCAGCCCGTTTGAGCTGGTAGTGGGCGTGACGGCCCAGCACGCGAGTCAGCACGTCGGTGAAATTGTTGTCGATGTGTTGGGCATAGATAAAACCCACTGGTAATCCGGGCGGCAGGCTGTCCAGAAAGGTTTTCACCGCGGCCGGGCCGCCCAGTGACGCCCCCAGAATCCAGACCTCTTCCGCCGGCAGGTCCGCTGAGGCCGGCTGGATCCAGTGAGGCAGTTTGGGAGTGGTTTCCGATTGCGGTCGTTCGGTGGCCAGCTCTTCGATAGCGGCCGCGGAATCCAGCTTTTCCAGGTGGCCCAGGGACTGCTCCAGCTTGTCCAGCAACCGGCGTTCCCAGCGGAAGTACTCCGTGGTGCCCGGTTTTGGGGCCGGGTCGAGACCAAACAGTACGGGGGCTTCGGTGTTCTCCAACAGGTGGTCAAACAGCACTGGGTGATCGGCTTCGTCTTCCAGGGTAATCAACCACAGGCTGGCTTCCGGGAATTCAGGGTAGCCCTGCAGGCGATCCGGGTCCCCGGAAAAGCAAACGTCCAGGCCGAACCTGGACGAGGCTTCCTGCAGGCGATGGCGCTGCAGGACGATATCCGAGACGATACCGACCGCTGGCCGTCCTGGCTGGCCGGTCATCACTGATTCCTGGTCAGCCGCGTGATGGTGTCGAGCAGCTCGGTTTCCTGGAAAGGCTTGCCGAGGTATTCATTGACGCCAATGGCCAGCGCTCGCTCGCGGTGTTTCTCACCGGTACGGGAGGTAATCATGCAGATCGGCGTGTCCCGCAGGTTGTCATCGTGGCGCACAAAGCTCGCAACCTCGAAGCCGTCCATTCGGGGCATCTCGATATCCAGCAGGATAATATCCGGCTTGTGATCCTGCAGCTGTGCGACCGCATCCAGGCCGTCTTTGGCCGTGATCACTTCCATGCCATTACGCTCCAGCAGGCGGGACGTTACCTTGCGCACTGTTACCGAGTCATCCACCACCATCACCACGGTGGACTGCTCCTCACGGCGGGAGGCCTCTTTCGCATTCTCAAGGTTCGCCAGGCGCTGGCGCTCGGAGAGAATATCGGAACGGATCATGGCCGGCAGATCGAGGATCACCACCACGTTACCGTCACCCAGAATGGTGGCACCGGACACACCCCTGACCGTACTGAACTGCGGTCCGAGCGATTTAACCACGATTTCGCGGCTACCCATCAGGCTGTCCACCTGCAGGGCCATGGGCTGTTCGGCACCCCGCACCAGGATAACCGGTAACGGCAGGGCCTGACCCTGCAGCTTGGGATGGTGATCACTGTTCAGCAGGCTGCCGAGATACTGCAGGCGGTACTGCTGTCCGGCGTATTCGTACATCGGTGCGTCAGGCTTGTAGTATTCCTCAAGCTCGTAGGTACTGACCCGAACGATGCCTTCGATGGTATTCAATGGGATGGCGTAGAAATCCTCGCCGGTGGAGACCATCAGTGCCCGGTTGACCGATACTGTGAACGGTAATCGAACGGTAAAGACGGTGCCTTTGCCAACGGTGGAGTCGATGTCCAGGCTGCCGCCTAGCTGCTTGATCTCGCTGGCAACCACATCCATGCCTACGCCGCGGCCGGAAATCTGGGTAACGGCCTGGGCGGTGGAGAAACCGGGTTGCAGGATGAACTGCAGGATTTCNCGTTCGCTCAGGTCCTCGTCNTTGGCCATCATGCCCTGGCGAATGGCCTTGTCGCGAATGACCTGAGCGGGGATGCCCGCACCATCGTCGATCATCCGCAATACCACATCGCCACCTTCCCGGGTCAGCGACAGCGTCACTTCGCCAGTTTCCGGCTTGCCGGCCGTCTTACGGTCGGCCGGCTTTTCGATGCCGTGGTCCAGTGCGTTACGCAACATGTGCTCCAGCGGCGCGATCATGCGCTCGAGGATGTTGCGGTCCATTTCCCCTTCCGGGTTGCGGACATCGAACTCGACTTTCTTGCTGAGCTCGCCGCTGATCTGACGGACAATCCGGCGCAGCCTGGGCACCATGGAGGCAAACGGAATCATCCGGGTCTTCATCAGACCTTCCTGGAGTTCCGTGTTGATCCGCGATTGTTGTACCAGCAGGGTCTCGGTGTCCCTAACCCGGTCGGACAGGGTTTCCCTCAGATCCGCAAGGTCCGACGATGACTCCGTCAGGGCCCGTGACAGCTGCTGGATGGCGGAATAGCGGTCCATCTCAAGCGGGTCGAAGTCGTCGCCGTAATCCGGGCCGTGCTCTTTCTCTGCGCGGAACAGGATCTGGGTCTCGGTTTCGATTTCCATCCGGCGCAGCTGCTCGCGCAGACGCTCGATGGTGGCGGCCATTTCGTCCAGGTTGTGGCTGAAATCGCTGGTTTGCTGTTCCAGTCGACCACGGGTAATACTGGTTTCACCGGCCAGGTTAACCAATTCGTCCAGCAGCGGCGCGGAGACCCGGATGGTTTCCTGGGGCGCACGCTGGGCGGCAGCCGCTTTCGCGGGCGTCTTGGACGGAACCTTGTTGGGTTTGGGCGCGGGTACGACCGGTTTTTCCGGTTTGGCAGGCGCTTCCGCCGCCGGCTCCTGGGTCTTCGGCAATTTCTCTGTTTTTGCGTCCGGTTTGGCGGGCTCTGGAACAGCGCCTGTGTCTTCAAACCGCTTACGGATATCTCCCACCAGCGCCACAATTGCGTCGTGGTCATTGGTGATGGCCTGCCAGGCCTCGTCGCCCGGGGTATTACCACCCAGGTCGATCAGCCGCGTTTCCAGCGCGTGGGCCTGGTCGCCAAGCTCGACAAGCTGCGACAGCCGCGCACCACCTTTAAGGGTATGGAGGGCGCGCTGGGCTTCCTGGTTAAAGTGGTGGTTAGCCGGGTCTTTACGCCAGTCATCCAGTAACTGCTCCAACTGGTCGAGGATCTCGCCGGCCTCTTCCAGGAAAATCTCCAGGACTTCGGCATCGACGGTTTCACCGACTGCAGAGGGTTCAGCCTGAGTGTCGGGCGCGGACAGCTCGTCACCGGAGACTTTGTGGGCGTCGTTCAGTGCTTCAACCAACACCATGTCCGCAGTGGGCTTGTTGCCCTCTTCCAGGCTGGTGAGCATGGTTTTCAGTGTGCCATGCGCTTTTTCACTGAGTTCCAACAGGATTGACTGATNGCTGGAACCGGCGATCAGAGGGTCCAGGGCATCAGACCAGGCCTCGGCCAGATCGGCAATCGGGTCGACATCGGACAGACGAGCGCCACCCTTGAGGGTATGCAGCTCCTGCTGCAACTGGGTAACGCCAGCCAGTTCTTCAGGCTCGTCGCGCCACTGGGCCAGGCATTCGCCAATGGCTTCGTGAATCTCCAGGCCTTCGTCGAGGAAGATGCCAACCAGGTCATCGTCGGAGGCCTTTGCAATAGCCTCTGTGACGGATGCCGGTTGTTCGTCGGCTGTGGGTGCCTCGTCGACGGGTTCCGGTTCTTCCGCTGGGTCTTCAGGTTCCGCGGATGGTATTGGCTTGCCAGAGAGGATGGCTTCAACCTTGGCCACCAGTTCTGTTGCCGGCGGGCAGGGTTTCTGGGTGGCAACCTGTTCAACCATTTGCGCCAATCGGTCGTGGCAGGCAAACAACAGATCGTTCATGTCGCTGCTGGCGTTCAGTTGGCCTTCGGCGACTTTCTCGAACAAATCTTCAAGTACGTGGGTCAGGTCGCCAATGGCATCGACGCCCGCCATCCGGGCACCGCCTTTGAGCGTGTGCACATCGCGTTGCAGCTCTGCCGCCACATCGCGATTGTTGGGGTCTTCACTCCAGGTATGTAACGCGCTGCCTGTGGAGTTGATCAGGTCGTAGGCTTCTTCCAGGAAGATGCCGATCAGTTCCGGGTCCAGATGAGACAGATCGGTGGCGTGCTCCTCTTCAGGTTCCTCCACCGTGCTTTCTGGCTCTTCGGTATCATCCTCTTCCAATTCGGCCAGCGGAATCTCGTCATCGTCTTCCGGTTCAGCGTCCTGCTTTCTGACATCGGTCACTGGCCTGGAGCCCGTGGCGCTGTCCATGTAGGCGTGGATTTCACTGATCAGGTCCGGCGCCGGGCGCGGTGGCTCCTGTTGCTCAAGGGCATCGACCATACCTGCCAGTCGATCATGGCTGCGGAACAGCAGGTCGGAAAGCTCACCGGTAACGGCAAGCCGTTGCTCGGTCAGTCCTTCAAACAGGTTCTCCAGCTCATGGGAAAGATCGCCCACCGGTTGGATATCCGCCAGGCGAGCGCCGCCCTTGAGGGTATGCAGGTCCCGTTGTAGAAGGCGTAAAAGATCCAGGTTTTCGGTGTTGTCGCTCCAGCTCTGCAAGGCATCGGCGGTACTGTCGATCAGGTCCCGGGCTTCCTCAAGGAAGATCTCCGCCAGTTCCTGGTCCATGTCTTCATCGGTGTCCGCCAACGGTGGCTGCTCGCCATCGGGTTCCGGGGCATCTTCCGCCTCGGCTTCCAGGCTGCGATCGATCTCTTCCAGATCCCCGGTGAACTCCTGCTCAAACGCATCCGGCTCATTGTCTGCGTGCGTCGCGGGAGCGAGGGTGTCCAGCTCGGCAATCAGATCGGCGCTGGCCTCGGTGGCCAGTCCGGCCGCGACCTGATCCATCATGTTGATCAGGTGTTCATGGCCTGCACGCACACTGTCGTAGAAAGGCGAATCGGGAACAAAATCGGGGTTTGAGGCACGCTCGTAAACCTGTCTCAGAGCACCTGACAGCTCAGCAACATCGGCCAATCCGGCGTCCTGTGCGCCCTCAGTGAGCAGGTGCAGCTCCTTGCGCAGGGTGTCCAGGGCGGAGGTTGCTTCGGGATTTTCCGACCACTCATCAAGAATCCGGTCGGCATCCAGCAGGATATCCAGACCTTCGTTCAGGAACAGCTGAACCAGTTGCGGTCGTGCGCTTTCTTGCGGTTCATCGGTTCGGGAGCCATCGCCACGCAGGGTGGCATTGCTGACCTGCTCCAGTTTTGCCAGGAAGGTTTCGGTGCCCGGCAGGTCCGCCTGGGGATTCTCCCGAATTTGGCCAAGGCCCTGGGTCAGGAAATGACAGGTATCGCCAATCAGGCTTATAACGTCGCGATCGGCCCGTTTGTTTTGTGCCCGGGCTTCCTTGACGAAGCGTTCCAGGGGCGTGATCACCGCGGCAATAGGTGCGATACCGGCGGTGTGTGCGCTGCCTTTGAGGGTATGAAGCGCGCGAGACAGGTCATCGGTATAAGCAACGCTCGCTTTGTCGCCTGCGGCATCGAGGAAATCCCTCAGGGTTTGCAAGTGGGTTTCGGTTTCACTTTCGAAAATATCCAGCAGCACTGGGTCGACGACGGTGTCGTCTTCCTCTTCCGCTGCTGTCAAATCTGGCTCGGCTTCTCCGTTCGTCGCTCCTGACTGTGGCTCAGACGGAGGCATGGTGCTGGCATCGGGAATTTCGCCGTTTGCCAGGGCGTTGGCGCGTGCTTCCATGCTCGATGTGTCGCGGGAAGGGGGCTGGCGTTTCTCGAAATCGTCAACCAATTCCGGCAGGGCCGCGGTAACGTCTTCCAGCAGCGCCGCAATGTCGTCGTTCATGAAAATGCTGCCGTCAATCACGCGGTTCAGCATGTTCTCAACAGACCAAGCCAGTTCGCCGACAACCAGCGCACCCACCATCCGACCACTTCCCTTCAGGGTATGGAAAGCGCGCCGGACTTCCGAGAGCGCCGTGCGGTCGTCGTGCTGACGTAGCAACATGGGCAGGTATTCGCGAACGGTATCCAGTACCTCACCGGCTTCCTCGATAAAGATCTCGAGAATTTCATCGTCGATAAGGTCATCGTCAAACTCAACCTCAGCTGCGGACGGTTGCCCGGTACTGACAGCTTCGCCGTCGTTGCCACTGTCGATTGTGGGTAGCTCATCATCCGCTGAACTGCCGTCTTCCGATGCGGTGTCGATATCAGTTTTTCGCGTGGTAGACAGAGCTTCAGCGCGTTCAATCAGCTCTCCAACCTCACCATCGGCCTGTCCGTCGCGGAAGTCGTTGATCAGCGCAGGAATTCGACTGTTGACGTCATCAATCAGGCTGAACATGTCATCGGTGGGTCGTAGCGTCTGGTCGATCACCCGGTTGAGCAGGTTTTCCACGGACCATGCCAGTTCACCGATGCTGGTTGCGCCCACGAGCCGGCCACTGCCCTTGAGGGTGTGGAACGCGCGGCGGACTTCAGTCAGTGCGTCGCGATCGTCGTGGTTTTGGCGCAGGCGAGGATAGAATTCATTGATGGTTTCCAGGACTTCTTCGGCTTCCTCAATGAAAATGCCGAGGATCTCATCATCCAGCAGTTCTTTATCGGAGCTCTTGGATTCGGCTTCTACCGATTCGACGGGTACTTCCGAATCAATAACCGGCACGTCGTCAGCTGTTGGATGCTGCCAGGTAGGCTCCTCGCCAACCGGGAAGCCCAGGGAGTTCAGGCTGGCCTCGGCAACCCCGAGTACGCTCTCATTGTCGCTGATGCCCTCGGCGAGCCGCTCCAGATAGTACTCAATACTGGTAATAGCGTCGGCCAGCGTGTCGAGCTGTTTCCAGTCGGGAACCTGCTTGCCCCCCAGCAGTACGTCGGTGATGTAACGTTCGGCGGAGGCGAGCATGTCGGCCACGCGGTCAAGGGGAATCAGGCTCAGGCCACCACGGATGCTGTGCAGGAGGCCGGGGACGTGTTCGATTTCACCGGTTTCCCATTGGGAAGCGATGAAATTGACGATGGCCGTTTTTACCTGCTCCAGCGTATTGCGGGACTCCCGCAGCAAAGCGCTGCTGGCTTCACCCAGTTCGCGGGAGCCAAGGTTGATGGTTTGGGTGTCGTCGCCGGTGGCATCCGATTCCGACTGTCGGTCACTGTCCAGGCCAGCCAGACTGGCTTCGACGTAGAGCAGAGCGCCGGCAATATCCATCAGGGTGCCGTCATCCACCGAGTCAGACTGGTTGGCCAGCTTCTCCACCAGTTCGATCTGTTCGGTAATGACCTTGCGGGGTATGCCCAGGCCCAGCACCGCCAGGGTATTGGCGACCTGGCGCAGGCCCGGAAGCAGTTCTTCCAGTTCATCGTTCTGGCGTAGCTCGGAGCGCACAAACAGATCGAGCTGGTCTTTGAGTTTGGCCAATTCTTCGTTGAGGGCGCTGACCACCGAGTGGATGGCGTCACGCCCTGGGCCCGAAACCCGGTTCTTGGCGGCGTCCACATCATCGTCGGAAGGCAGTGCGTGATCGAGCCGGTAACTGTCGCGCAGTTCCCTCACGAGTGGTGTATCGAGATCGCGAGCACGAGCAACGTAGTAGAGCAGATGTTTCAGGAGAGCTTCTGGAACCGCCTGCTGCAGGATATCAATGTGCTCGTCTGTAAGACGGCGGATTTCGGCGTCCAGCTCGCGCAACAGGGACTTCACGGCTGTATTGACCGGGTTCGCATGCTGCTGGAGCGTTTCCACGAATGCTCCGGCTGCTTTCCAGAGTTCGCCCCGGGGCGTTTTCTGGCACAGGCGGATCAGCCGCTGGATCACCTTCTGCATGTAATCGAAATGGGCGTCCAGGTCGGCCTCGCGAATCACGCCAGCGAGGGCGAACTGATACATCTGGCGCAATTTGCGGATATGTCCAAGTACCTTCGGATCCTGAAGGCGCTGGGACACATTGGCGGCAGCCGTTGCCCTTGAGGGCGACAGGTCTGGCTTGAACAGCGATGTATCGGACAGCAGGGACTCACCCCGTGCAGCACGGAGATCGTTCAGCAATGGTAGTAGCACCATCGGGAAATCGTCTTTGCTACTGGCCAGGTGCTCCAGATACTGGGGCAGTTGCAGGATGGCCTGCATCAGCACATCGACGGCATCGTCCACACTGGCGACGGTTTCGTTCAGGACCGCCTGGGTCAGTTTCTCCATTTCCTCGGTCAGCAGGGCCGCGCCGTAAAGCTCGACCATCTGCAGGGTACCGTGAACCTGGTGGAGATAGTTCAGGCAGAAGCGCAGGCGCGCGGTGTCGTCACGATTCTCGACATACGCTTCCAGTGCGTGCTGACCCTGGGTCAACGTGTCCTGTATTTCGCCCCGAACCCAGTCCAGGGCGATGCTGTCATGGTGATTGCCCATAACCACTCCGGTTATTCTTCGTCAGTCTGGCGTTTGATCCACGCCAGCACATGTTCCGAGGGTACCCTCTGTAAGCCAGGGGGCTGCCAGTCGGTCAACTCTCCCTGGCCCAGGACCAGCAACCCCCCGGGCGCCAGCCGCTCTGCAAGCCTTTTCACGATTTCCCGCCGGCGCCAGCGCCGGAAATAAATCAGCAGGTTCTGGCAGAAGATAATGTTCATTCCATGCATCGGAGCGTGTTTCAGATCCAGCACGTTCAGCCTGGTGAAACACACCCGCTCCCGGATGCTTTCTATAATCTCGACGTTGTTCCGTTCCGCCGGCCGGAAATACCGGGCTTTCATGGCGTCATCCATTCCCATCAGCTTGCGGGCACTGAACAGGCCTGACTGGGCCTTGTCGATGGCCGGTTTACTGATGTCAGAGCCGGTAACGCCAAACAATGGTTGTAGCGACAACCCCTCCATACTCTCATTCAGCAGCATGGCCAGCGTGTAGGGTTCCTCGCCGGTGGAACATCCCACACTCCAGGCTTCCAGGGGGCGCCGTTTCAGCGTCTCCCGGGGCCGGGTAAGCACATAGTCAGACACCAGCCGGAAGGCATCCGGATCCCGGAAGAACCGGGTTTCCTGAACCGTCAGCCGATCCACCAGGGTGGACCATTCAACGACAGCGTCCGGGCCGGATACGATCTTCTCGTAATAGGCCTGATAACTACTGCAACCAATCTCCCGCATGCGGATCCCGAGGTTGGTCTCGAGAAACGATTTGCGCTCGGAAGACAGGGTAATGCCGGTACGATGCTCAAGCAGCGTCTGCCACTGGTTGAACTGCGCCTCGTCCATATCGGGAAGTCGGCGCAGTGACCAGATGCCTTCGGCGGGTGACAGATGGTTGCGTGTTTCAGCCATAAACTGTCAGCAGCCTCGCAGCGGTTGTCAGCTCACCACCGGTACGTCGCTGTCTTCCTCTTCTTCCTGATCGGCCGACTCTTCCTCGGGCAGTGTGAAGCCCGCAACAGAGGACCGCAGTTCAGACGCCATCTCTGCCAGGTTACCGATAGACTTCGCGGTCGCGTTGGTACCGGAGGACGTCTGCGAGGTGATTTCCTGGATGACGTTCATGGTGTTGGAAATGTGCGCCGCAGAGGACGACTGCTGACGGGCGGCGTTGGAAATGTTCTGGATCAATTCCGCCAGGGACATGGAAACGTTCTCGATTTCCTCGAGCGCAATACCCGCGTCCTGTGCCAGACGTGCACCACGGACCACCTCGGCGGTGGTGTGTTCCATGGAGATAACAGCTTCGTTGGTGTCTGACTGGATCGTCTTAACCAGTGCCTCAATCTGCTTGGTTGCTGCAGAGGAGCGTTCCGCCAGTCGCTGAACTTCGTCCGCAACCACCGCGAAGCCCCGGCCTGCGTCACCGGCCATGGAGGCCTGGATCGCGGCGTTCAGGGACAGGATGTTGGTTTGGTCGGCGATGTCGTTGATCAGGGATACGATGTCACCGATTTCCTGGGAAGATTCACCCAGGCGCTTGATCCGTTTGGAGGTTTCCTGGATCTGCTCACGGATGTTGTCCATGCCGCGGATGGTGTTCTGTACCACTTCCGCGCCTTTCTTCGCGATCGCAACCGACCGTTCCGCAACCGCGGAGGATTCAGCCGCGTTGGAAGATACCTGGTCGATGGACACGGCCATCTCGTTCACAGCGGCAGAGGCGCCGGCAATTTCCTGGGCCTGGTGCTCGGAAGCGTCCGCCAGGTGCATTGCTGTGGCCTGGGTTTCCTGGGCGGCTGACGCTACCCGTACCGCAGTACCACGGATCGCCTGTACCAGTCCGCGCATCTGGTCGATCGCGTAGTTGATGGAGTCGGCGATAGCACCGGTGAAGTCCTCGGTTACCGTGGCCTCCGTGGTCAAGTCACCATCCGCCAGGTCAGCCAGTTCGTCCAGCAGTCGCAGGATCGCGTTCTGGTTCTGCTCGTTCTGTTCCTGGGTCGTTGCCAGACGCTCCTGGGCTTCGCGGTAGAGCACCACACCGATCATCACAACGATACCGACCATCGCGGCCAGGATGATGAACGCCAGCGTGGGGCTGACGAAACGGGATCCGGCCTGGCCGGTGAATTTCTCGGACAGAACTGACAGTTCGTCCAGCAGAACCTGTGAGTTCTGGAAGATGTCGCTGGCCGCAGTACGCACCTTGAAGAGGTCGGGAGAGGCTTCAAGGATGGCGTCTACGTTCTGGGAAACGAATTCAAACAGTTCGCCAACGGCTTCCAGGCCGTAGATGGCATCTTCATCGTTTACCTGGGAGATGCCCATGGCCGGGTTGCCATTGACCTGGCCGTCTAGAACCCGGCCAAACAGGCTGGCGTCGCGGCCAAACCGGTCAGCGGCGATAACCGCGTCTTCGTCACCGGAAAGTACGTTGTTGACTGAGCGCACAATCCGTTCCGCCAGCAGGGACTGGCGCTGTGCCAGTGCGATCTGTTCAGCGGGTGCGTTGTTATCCAGCAGGATCTGAACGATGTCGTCGTATTCCACCTGCAACTGCGGAATGGTTTCGTTCAGGGTCCGTGCCACTTCGTGGAGGCCGAGTACCGCGTCCTGGGTGGACAGGATGCTGTCGGCGTTGTCACGAACCGATTCCCAGGTCGCCTGCACGTTGCTGTCCTGTGCAACCTCGCTTGGGGGCAGGCCGGTTTCCGGATTACCGTCAACTACATAGCCCCACAACCGTTCGAACTCGTCACGGGAACGTCGCAGTGCGTCGAACGCTGACGCGGTACCACCGGCGGCTTCCGTCGCGTTTTTCGCGATTTCCTGAGACAGCACCCTCAGTTCGGCTGAGTGAGCGATGTATTCCTGATCGTTCTGGCTGTCCCGATTGATAATGAACAGCACCGCAACGAGCAGGACGGTCAATGCGATCAGCGCGGCAATCAGGCCGGCAACCAGTTTGTTGCCTCCCTGTCCCATACTGAGTCTTCCGGCTCTATTTTTCATTTTCTGGCTCCCGGCCTCTTCGTAATAGTGGCAAGTTTGTTTCTGCGGGCGTTGGGCAGGCGGGAAGATGTTCCTGCCAATGTCACCACCCTTACCATTGCGCTACATCCAGGAAGCGTTCGTCACCGAGAAGCTCGGCGGCGGAAAACACTTTCCAGACTTCCTCGTTACGCTCGTAGCCGCCATTCACAAACGGCTGAACGCTTGCAGGCACATCCTGTGGCGATGCCACGAAGCTGTCCACTGCGAAATACTGCATGCCTGAGACGCTGTCGACCACCAGGCCACTGAATACGTCCCCCTGTTCGACAACCAGCACCCTGCGCTCGCGGGTGCTGCGAGAAGAACGGGGAACTTCAAAAAAGCCGGCAAGGTCGACCAGTGGCAGGAGGCGGCCACGCACGTTGGCAGCGCCCATCATAAACGGATGAACCCCCGGTATGTGGGTATAGCGGGGGACATGGAGAATTTCAGTGACTTCACCCATGGGCGCTACGTAACGCTCACCCGCCAGAACAAATCCGATTCCGTTCCAGAGTTCAACGGCTTCCTGTTGTTCCGGCAGACCGGCAGCCATGGCACGGCTGCGTCGGGCGATATCCGTCAGAACGGCAAAAGGGGCGGCCTGGGCGGACATGCTTACTCCACGGTTGGGGATCAGGCAATCAGGCTATTGATTGTTTTGATCAGGTCGTCTTCAACGACAGGTTTGACGAGGTAACCCTTTGCACCCTGGCGTGTTCCCCATACGCGGTCTGTTTCCTGATCCTTGGTGGTGACAATCACCACCGGAATGGAAGCGGTTTCCGGGGCGCGGGTCAATTGACGAGTTGCCTGGAAGCCGTTCAGGCCGGGCATGACGACGTCCATCAGGACCAGATCTGGTGTTTCAGCGCGTGCCTTGGCAACGCCGTCGGCGCCGTTGTCAGCGGTCAGCACTTCGTGCTTGTGCTTTTCCAGAATGGTCGAGATTTTCTTAACCTCGGTCGGGGAATCATCAACAATCAGAATGCGGGCCATGGTGTCCTCAATAGTTCTTTGCTGCAGCAGTTTTATTGTTCCGCCTGGGGAACATACTGGCGAATCGTGTTTAGAAGCTCGTCCTTGCTGAACGGTTTGGTCAGATACTGGTCTGAACCGACAATCCGGCCTTTGGCCTTGTCGAACAGTCCGTCTTTACTGGAGAGCATGATGACCGGCGTCTTTTTGAAAGAGGAGTTGTTCTTGATCAGTGCGCAGGTCTGGTAGCCGTCCAACCGGGGCATCATGATATCGACGAAAATGATATTGGGTTGGGAATCGGCGATTTTCGCCAGAGCGTCAAAGCCATCCGTTGCGGTAATGACTTCGCAACCGACTTTCTTAAGAAGGGTTTCGGCGGTGCGACGAATGGTCTTGCTGTCGTCGATCACCATAATCTTCAGATTCTCGAAGTTGTCATCCATTGTCCAACTGCCTTGCGCTCAGCGACTGTCGTTATTTTCAACCGGGGTTTTTAACACAAACATTAACGATGTTCTATAAATCCCGCTCATTTATAGAGTATTGGCGGCCGGATAAAAAGTATAACTTTGTGACCAAATGTACTTCTGCCCGGAAAGTCACGTAATTGATACGGGATTTCTCCGGATGCATTCGCGGCTCGGGTACAATACCATCTGTGTCCACAGCATAGCACTTATTCCCAGGATCGCTCTGCAGACCGGTTCGTGTTTTCAACCTTTTACCTGGCGAGGCAATATGACAGTCCGACTCGGCATCGTGATGGACCCCATCGAAAAGATCCATTTCAAGAAAGACAGCTCTCTGGCCATGTTGCTGGCGGCGCAGAAGCGGGGCTGGGAAATCGAGTACATGGAGCTACCGGACCTGTACCTCAAGGGCGGACAGGCGAGGGCGCGAACCCGTGACCTGACCGTACACCTGGACCCACAAGACTGGTTCGGTTTCGGTGGCGCCCAGGACCGGGCGCTTGGTGATCTTGACGTCATTCTGATGCGTCAGGACCCACCGGTGGACCGGGAGTTCCTGATGGCCACGTTCATTCTGGAAATTGCCGAGCAGCAGGGCGCCCTGGTGGTCAATCCGGCTTCCACGCTGCGGGATTGTAACGAAAAGCTGTTCGCCGCCCAGTTTGAGGACTGCACGCCGCCGTTGATCGTTACCCGCTCGGCTGAGCGACTCAAGGAATTCTACGCCGAGCATGGTGATGTCATCATGAAACCGGTGGACGGTATGGGCGGGCGCTCCATCTTCCGGGTCAAGGAAAACGACGACAACCTTGGGGTGATTATTGAAACCCTGACCAACTATGGCGCCCACCAGGCCATGGCGCAGAAATACATACCCGAGATCAAGCAGGGCGATAAACGCATCCTGCTGATTGACGGCGAGCCGATTCCCTACGCGCTTGCGCGTATCCCCTCGCAGGGTGAAAATCGTGGAAACCTGGCCGCTGGCGGGCGAGGAGAGGGTCGTGAACTCACGGTACGCGATCGGGAGATCTGTGACCGTGTGGCGCCAGTGCTCAAGGAAAAAGGGCTCATTTTTGTCGGCATCGACGTCATCGGTGACTACCTCACTGAAATCAATGTCACCAGTCCCACCTGTATTCGGGAACTGGATGCCGCCTACGATATCGATATTTCCAGCCAGTTGCTGGATGCCATCGAGCGCCGTCTGAAATAATGACCTCCAGCCAGGTCTAACCGAGGGTAAATAGCAGGAATGGCAGTACAGGTCAGCGATTTTGATCGGTTTTCGTTCACGCTCTTCATGGCGCTGGCGCTCCACGCCATCGTGGTGCTGGGTATTACCTTTGCGCCCGAGTCTCCGCGCTCCTCGGCTCAGACCATGGAAATCACACTTTCCCAGTTTGACGACGAAACCGATCCGGAGGAGGCTGATTTCCTGGCCCAGACCAGCCAGAAAGGCAGTGGTACCGAGGATGAGCCGGTGGAGATGACCACGCCGCAGCCTTCCGACGTCAGCCAGCCGGAGGTCGCTGAGGTTCAGCCGGAACCTCCGTCTCGTGTTGAGCCCAGGCAAGAACAGGAACAGCCGGTGGTGCAGACACAGGCTCAGAATGAACGCCAGGTATCAGAGCCCTCGGCAGCGGAACCCACATCGGAAGAGCCGCTACCGGTGAAGGAAAAGAAAAGCCTGATGGAGCGCAGCCTGGAAATTGCCAGTCTGGAGGCGCGGTTTGATCAGCAGCGCAGGGCCTACGCCAAGAAACCCCGGGTCATGAGGGTTACCGCGGCCTCGACGTTGAAATCGACCAATGCCTGGTACGTTCAGAACTGGGTCAGCAAGGTAACCCGTGTCGGCAATATCAAC
>JGI24651J20071_1000128_pt1 | contig 13064 bp, 7 predicted proteins | sample MalvirmetagMSP91_FD_20071 | JGI IMG/M metagenome (IMG submission 20071)
CCTCAAAGAGCTCCGCAACACGTGGCAGACCACCGGTAATATCCTTGGTCTTGGCACCCTCACGCGGGATACGCGCAACGATGTCACCTGCCTGGATTTCAGTCTGGTCCTCAACGGACAGAATGGCATCAACGGACATTGGGTAGGTCACCGGGTTGCCCGCATCGTTGCGGACCGGCTCGCCATCGGCATCCACCAGAATGATTTCAGGCTTCAGCTCATTGCCTTTGGGTGCTGCACGCCAGTCGATCACGATCTTCTGTGTCATACCGGTTGCATCATCGGTTTCATCCTTGACCGCGATCCCCGACGTCAGGTCGACGAACTTGGTCATACCGGATTTCTCCGCGATGATCGGCAGCGTATAGGGGTCCCATTCGAACAGCTTGTCGCCGCGCAGGATCGACTGACCCTCCTTGACGAACAGCTTGGTCCCGTAGCCGACCTTGTGGCTGGCGCGCTCGTCGCCGTTATCATCAACGATGGCAAGCTTCATGTTCCGGCCCATTACCATGATCTCGCCTGCGGCGTTCTCAAGGGTTTGAGCGTTCTCGAATACAACCTTACCGGACTGCGATGCCTCGAGGAAGGACTGTTGGCCACCCTGCGCAACACCACCAATGTGGAATGTACGCATGGTCAGCTGCGTGCCGGGTTCACCAATCGACTGAGCAGCGATAATGCCGACAGCTTCACCTTGGTTCACCAGCGTACCGCGTGCAAGGTCACGACCATAGCACATGGCGCAGACGCCCTCTTCGGCCTCACAGGTCAGCGGGCTTCGGATCCGTGCGGATTGAACCGCTGCTTCATCGATGATGTCAGCCAGACGTTCGTCGATCACAGTCTGCGCAGGTACCAACACTTCGTCGGTCCCGGGGCGCAGGATGTCATCGGCCGCAACGCGACCCAACAGACGTTCCGCCAGCGAAGAGACAACTTCACCATCGTTCACAGCCGCTTCGGCCGTGATCGCGGTTTCGGTGCCACAGTCATGCATACGCACGATACAGTCCTGTGCCACGTCCACCAGACGACGGGTCAGGTAACCCGAGTTCGCTGTTTTCAAAGCGGTATCCGACAGACCCTTACGGGCACCGTGGGTGGAGTTAAAGTACTCCAGAACGGTCAGACCTTCTTTAAAGTTCGAGATAATCGGAGTCTCGATGATGTCGCCGTTCGGCTTCGCCATCAGACCGCGCATCCCGCCCAGCTGTTTCATCTGTGTGACCGAGCCACGCGCACCGGAGTGCGCCATCATGTAGACCGAGTTCGGCTCCATCACCGCGCCGTCATCGTTGCGACGTTCGGCCGAAATGGCCCCCATCATCGCGTCGGTGACCTTGTCGTTACACTTGGACCAGGCATCGACGACTTTGTTGTACTTTTCACCCTGAGTGATCAGGCCGTCCATGTACTGCTGTTCAAAGTCTTTAACCTGCTCGCGCGTTTCGTCCACCAAGGTCCACTTGGTTTCCGGGATCAGCATGTCGTCCTTGCCGAAGGAAATGCCGGCACGGAAAGCTTCACGGAAGCCCATGGTCATGATCTGGTCACAGAAGATAACGGATTCTTTCTGACCACAGTAGCGGTAGACCGTATCGATGACCTGCTGCACTTCTTTCTTACGCAGCAGACGGTTCACCAGATCAAACGGCGCTTTGGCGTTCAGCGGCAGCAACGCGCCAAGGCGGATACGGCCCGGCGTGGTATCGTAACGCTTCATCACCTCGTTGCCTTCGGCATCGATCTGTTTGATCCGCGCCTTGATCTTGGAGTGCAGGTGGATCGCACCGGCACCAAGCGCGTGCTCGACTTCCTCGACAGAGCCGAACACCATGCCTTCGCCCGGCATGCCTTCGCGTTCCAGGGTCGTGTAGTACAGACCCAAGATCATATCCTGCGACGGAACGATGATCGGCGCGCCGTTTGCAGGCGACAGAACGTTGTTCGTCGACATCATCAGGACGCGTGCTTCCAACTGTGCTTCCAGCGAAAGCGGCACGTGCACAGCCATTTGGTCGCCGTCAAAGTCAGCGTTAAAGGCGGAACAGACCAGCGGGTGAAGCTGGATCGCTTTCCCTTCGATCAGTACCGGTTCGAACGCCTGAATGCCCAAACGGTGCAAGGTAGGCGCACGGTTCAGCATGACGGGGTGTTCGCGGATCACTTCGTCGAGTATGTCCCACACTTCGGGACGCTCTTTTTCCACCAACTTCTTGGCTTGCTTCACAGTGGAAGACAGACCTTTGGCTTCAAGACGCGAATAGATGAACGGCTTGAACAGCTCGAGTGCCATCTTCTTGGGCAGACCGCACTGGTGCAACTTCAATTCGGGGCCGGTCACAATGACCGAACGACCGGAGAAGTCGACGCGCTTACCCAAAAGGTTCTGACGGAAGCGACCTTGCTTACCTTTCAGCATGTCGGACAGCGACTTCAGCGGGCGCTTGTTGGCACCAGTGATGACGCGGCCGCGACGGCCGTTGTCGAACAAGGCGTCGACGGATTCCTGCAACATCCGCTTTTCGTTGCGGACGATGATGTCAGGCGCGCGCAGTTCGATCAGACGCTTCAAGCGGTTGTTCCGGTTGATCACGCGGCGATACAGGTCGTTCAGATCCGACGTCGCGAAACGGCCACCGTCCAGCGGCACCAGCGGGCGCAGCTCTGGCGGGATCACCGGAATGACGGTCATGATCATCCACTCGGGCCGGTTGCCGGACTCAAGGAAGGATTCAACGACTTTCAAACGCTTGATGATCTTCTTGGGCTTCAGTTCGCCGGTCGCCTCTTTCAGATCGGCACGCAGCTGGTCTGCTTCGGCTTCCAGGTCGATGGCGGCCAGCATTTCGCGGATCGCTTCGGCACCGATATTGGCGGTGAACGCGTCCATGCCATAGGCATCCTGCGCGTCCATATACTCTTCCTCGGTCATCATCTGACCATAGGTGAGNTCCGTCAGACCGGGTTCGATCACAACGTAGTTTTCAAAGTAAAGAACACGTTCCAGATCGCGCAGGGTCATGTCCAGCATCAGGCCGATGCGCGATGGCAGCGACTTGAGGAACCAGATGTGCGCAACAGGCGACGCCAGCTCGATGTGGCCCATACGCTCGCGGCGGACCTTTTGCAGCGTGACTTCAACACCACATTTCTCGCAGACAACGCCGCGATACTTCATGCGCTTATATTTGCCGCACAGGCATTCGTAGTCTTTGATCGGGCCAAAGATACGCGCGCAGAAGAGGCCGTCACGCTCTGGCTTGAACGTCCGGTAGTTAATGGTTTCTGGTTTCTTGATTTCACCGAACGACCACGACAGGATCCGCTCTGGCGATGCCAGAGAGACCTTGATTTCGTCGAACGTCTTCATCGGCGCGACGGGGTTGAACGGGTTGTTTGTCAGTTCCTGGTTCATCTTAAATCCTTAGATAAGTCTCGAAAGCGGAGGGAGTGAGGTGTTTCCTGCTTCAGGAAACGGTCCGGGGTTTATGAAAACCCCGGCGCGTGCCTCACTCGTCTTCCTCCGCATCCAGGAGTTCCATGTTCAGGCCAAGACCGCGTACCTCTTTCACAAGTACGTTGAACGATTCCGGAATACCGGCTTCGAAGTTGTCTTCGCCTTTGACGATGCTTTCATAGACCTTGGTCCGTCCGGCCACGTCATCCGATTTCACAGTCAGCATCTCCTGCAGGGTGTATGCAGCCCCGTAAGCTTCCAGAGCCCAGACCTCCATCTCACCGAAGCGCTGACCACCGAACTGCGCTTTACCGCCCAATGGCTGCTGGGTGACCAGCGAGTATGGACCAGTTGAACGCGCGTGAATTTTATCGTCCACAAGGTGGTGCAGTTTCAGCAGGTATTTCACGCCGACGGTCACCGGACGCGCAAACTGTTCGCCCGTGCGGCCATCGAACAGTACCGACTGACCGGAGCTGTCGAAACCGGCCCGTGTCAGGCTGTCGTTCACATCCGCTTCTTTGGCACCATCGAATACCGGCGTGGCGATTGGGACACCGCGCGCGACGTTCTTGGCGGCGTCCAGCAATGTTTCCTCGTCCATACCCGAGATGCCTTCTTCGTAGACATCGTCGCCATAGGCGTGGTGCATTGCTTCGCGCACAGGTGTCAGATCGCCGGAGCGTTTGTATTCCTGCAGCGCCTCGTCGATGTTGATGCCCAGGCCACGTGCGGCCCAACCCATGTGGGTTTCAAGGATCTGACCGACGTTCATACGCGACGGAACACCCAGCGGGTTCAAACAGAAGTCGACCGGCGTACCATCCGCGAGGAACGGCATGTCTTCCATAGGTACAACCTTGGAAATAACACCTTTGTTGCCGTGACGACCGGCCATCTTGTCGCCCGGTTGCAGCTTGCGCTTCACCGCAACGAAAACTTTGACCATCTTCATCACGCCCGGGGGCAGATCGTCACCACGACGGACTTTTTCGACTTTGTCCTCGAAACGTGCATCCAAGGTCCGTTTCTGGATCTCGTACTGCTCGTTCAAGGCTTCGACGATCTTGGCATCATCTTCGTCGGCCAAAGCCAACTGCCACCACTGACCGCGCGACAAGGATGCCAGCAGGTCTTCGGTGATTTCAGAGTTTGCCTTGACGCCTTTCGGGCCTTTGACAGCCGTCTTGCCGATGATCATCGACTGCAGACGCGCGTAGATGTTGCGGTCAAGAATCCCAAGTTCGTCGTCCCGGTCACGGGCCAGACGTTCGACTTCTTCACGTTCGATCTGCAGCGCACGTTCGTCTTTTTCAACGCCGTGACGGTTGAACACACGGACTTCAACAACGGTACCGAAATCACCGGGTTTCACACGCAGCGACGTATCGCGCACGTCCGAGGCTTTCTCACCGAAGATGGCGCGCAGCAGTTTTTCCTCTGGCGTCATCGGGCTTTCGCCCTTCGGTGTGATCTTGCCGACGAGAATGTCACCGGGTTCAACATCCGCGCCGATGTACACGATGCCCGCCTCGTCGAGGTTGCGCAGCGCTTCTTCACCGACGTTCGGAATATCGCGTGTGATTTCCTCTGGCCCCAGCTTTGTGTCACGGGCGGCGACTTCGAATTCCTCGATGTGGATCGAGGTAAACACGTCGTCACGCGATACACGTTCAGAGATCAGGATGGAGTCTTCGTAGTTGTAGCCGTTCCAGGGCATGAACGCGACGACCACGTTCTTACCAAGCGCCAGTTCACCCATGTCGGTCGATGGACCGTCCGCGATAACCTGACCCTTTTGAACCGTCTCGCCCACTTTCACCAGCGGGCGCTGGTTGATGCAGGTGTTCTGGTTCGAACGCTGGAATTTGCGCATGCGGTAGATGTCTACGCCCGCGTCGCCCAGTTCAAGGTCTTCAGTGGCGCGGATAACGATACGGCTGGCGTCGACTTGGTCGATGATACCACCGCGTTTCGCCATATAGGCAGCACCGGAATCCCGTGCGACGACTTCTTCGATACCTGTCCCCACCAGTGGTGCTTCGGCCTGAAGCAAAGGCACCGCCTGACGTTGCATGTTCGAGCCCATCAAGGCCCTGTTCGCATCGTCGTTTTCAAGGAACGGGATCAAGGACGCAGCGACCGAGACCAGCTGTTTCGGCGAAACGTCGATCAGATCGACATTCTCGGAAGGCGACAGCGTGTAGTCACCGGATTTCCGTGTCGACACCAGATCGTTGACGAACTTCATGTTCTCATCAAGGTTCGCGTTCGCCTGCGCCACGGTGTGACGCATTTCTTCGGTCGCGGACATGTACTGCACGTCATCGGAAACAACACCGTTCGTTACTTTACGGTAGGGTGTTTCGATAAAGCCGTATTTGTTGACGCGGGCGAATGTTGCCAACGAGTTGATCAAACCAATGTTCGGACCTTCGGGCGTTTCAATCGGACACATACGACCGTAGTGGGTCGCGTGAACGTCACGCACCTCAAAGCCGGCACGTTCGCGTGTCAGACCACCTGGCCCAAGCGCGGACAGACGACGCTTGTGCGTCACCTCGGACAGCGGGTTGGTTTGGTCCATGAACTGCGACAGCTGGCTGGAGCCGAAGAATTCACGTACCGCAGCAGCCGCTGGCTTCGCGTTGATCAGGTCTTGTGGCATGACAGTGTCGATCTCGACCGAGGACATACGTTCCTTGATCGCACGCTCCATCCGGAGCAGGCCGACGCGGTACTGGTTTTCCATCAGCTCGCCAACGGAGCGTACACGACGGTTCCCAAGGTGGTCGATGTCGTCGATGTCGCCACGGCCGTCACGCAGATCAACCAGCGCCTTGATACAGGCAACGATGTCGTCACGGTCCAGCGTGCGCTGCGTGTCTTCTTTGTCGAGCGCAAGACGCATGTTCATCTTCACGCGGCCAACCGCGGAAAGGTCATAGCGGTCTGCATCAAAGAACAGCGTGTCGAACAGGTTCGACGCGGCTTCGACTGTGGGCGGCTCGCCCGGGCGCATCACACGGTAGATGTCCATGAGCGCGGTGTCGCGGTTCATGTTCTTGTCTGCCGCCATGGTGTTACGCATGTAGGGGCCGACGTTGATGTTGTCGATGTCGAGAAGTGGGATCTCGGTGATGCCCGCGTCGATCAGCTCTTTCGCTGTACCGCCGATGAGCGTGCCGTCTTTATCGTGCTCGAGCGTCAGCTCGTCGCCCGCTTCGACATAGATCGCGCCGGTTTCTTCGTTGATGATGTCACGCGCGGCGAATTTGCCAGCGATGTGACCGAAGGGCAGCAGCAGCTCTGTCACTTTACCTTCGTCGATCAACTGCTTCACGGCACGAGGTGTAACCTTCTTGCCCTTCTCGAACAGGATCTCGCCTGTTGCGGCGTCAACCAGATCATACGATGGACGTGTGCCCCGCACACGGTCAGGGAAGAAAGGTGCAACCCAGCCTTCGCCGTCTTTCAGCGTATAGTTCACGGTGTTGTAATACGCGTTCATGATCGCTTCTTGGTCAAGGCCAAGCGCGTAGAGCAGCGTTGTTACAGGCAGCTTACGGCGACGGTCGATGCGCGCGAACACGATGTCTTTGGCGTCGAATTCGAAGTCGAGCCACGACCCGCGGTATGGGATGATGCGGCAAGCAAACAGCAGCTTACCCGAAGAGTGGGTTTTGCCTTTGTCGTGGTCAAAGAAAACGCCGGGCGAACGGTGCATCTGGGATACGATAACACGCTCTGTACCGTTCACAACAAAGGTACCGTTTGGCGTCATCAGGGGCATGTCGCCCATGAACACGTCTTGTTCTTTGATGTCTTTCACCGATTTCGCACCGGTGTCTTCATCCACATCAAATACGATGAGGCGCAGCGTCACCTTCAAAGGCGCGCTGTAGGTCATGTCGCGTTGCTGACATTCCTCGACATCGTATTTGGGTTTTTCGAGCTCGTACTTGACGTATTCAAGCACCGACGTCTCGTTGAAGTCCTTGATCGGGAAAACCGACTGGAACACGCCTTGGATGCCGTCACCGTCTGTCGGTGTTTCCGCATCGCCGGAGCGCAGGAACAAATCATAAGAGGATTTCTGAACCTCGATCAGGTTCGGCATCTCCAGCACTTCGCGGATTTTGCCATAGTATTTACGTAGACGTTTCTGGCCAAGGAAGGTTTGCGCCATGTGTCTGTCACCTTTCGTATCTCTTGCCGAGCTCGCCATCACCGGGGCCGTGATGCGCGCCCATAAGAGCGGTAAATCCTGATCAATTCTTGAGGCACGTCCCACCGTACCTCTTCCGACCACTAGGACCTATCCAGAGAAGCATTTCGCGCGAAATACTTTTCAAAACAGATCAGGCTGGACAGGGAATTCCCCGTCCAGCCTTAATTTTTATGGGCTTGCCCAAAGCTTTACAAACTTCGGTCTGCTTTCATCAAGCAAAAACAGCACCCAGATCTAATGGCTTAGGCCAGTTCGATCTCTGCGCCAGCTGCTTCCAGCTTGGCTTTGATGTCTTCGGCTTCGGCTTTGTCGATGCCTTCTTTGATCTTGCCGCCAGCTTCAACCAGATCTTTGGCTTCTTTCAGGCCCAGACCGGTGATGCCGCGAACTTCTTTGATCACGTTGATTTTGGATGCGCCGGCGTTCTTCAGAACGACGTCGAATTCAGTTTTCTCTTCAGCAGCCGCGCCTGCATCGGCAGGGCCAGCCATCATCACTGCGCCGCCAGCTGCGGGCTCGATGCCATACTCGTCTTTGAGGATGGTTTTCAGTTCTTGTGCTTCCAGCAGTGTCAGACCAACGATGTCTTCTGCCAGTTTTTTCAGATCAGCCATGTTTAGCTCTTTCCGTTAACGATATGTGTGTTCCAACGCGAGTGTTCAACCCTGCGCCAGCTTGACGATATTGCTTTACGCAGCCGCCTTGTCCTCGATGGTGGACAAGATGGAAGCGATGTTGCTTGCAGGTGCGCCAATGGCCCCGGCGATGTTGGAAGCAGGTGCGCCCAGCATACCCGCGATGGTGGAGATAAGCTCCTCCCGCGAAGGCATCTTGGACACGGCTTCAACACCGGCGACATCCAGTGCGTTCTCACCCATTGCGCCGCCGAGAATGACAAACTTTTGATTCTCTTTAGCGAATTCCTGAGCGACCTTGGCAGCTGCCACGGGGTCTTCGGAATAGGTCAGAACGGTCATACCCGTCAGGAGATCTGCAATGCTTTCGCATGGCTTTCCGTCTAGGGCAATTTTGGCGAGCCTGTTTTTGGCAACACGCACGGCCCCGCCCGCAGCGCGAGCGCGCGCACGAAGGTCCTGCATATCAGCAACTGTCAGGCCGACGTAGTGGCTTACCACAACGACGCCAGAGCTTTCGAAGATTTGGCCGAGCTCTTCGACCAACTGTTCTTTCTGGGCTCTATCCACAGTTTCACTCCAAATCTGGGGGTTACCCCCCGGCTCAATTAAGTCCGCTTACGCGAACAGTCTTGGTCCATTTTACGGGAATAAGCCAAAATAGCCCCACGCTTACGCGAACGGTAATTCTTGCATCTCCCATCTCAGAAAGGAATTAAGGCTTGCGCCACCCTTCGTCTCGGACAGAAGACTCACCATGCGATGCATAGTGAATCGAGGGCTTCTTAGGGAATGCAGCGCGGAATGCCAAGGGGAAACTCGACTTTCTTGCGCCGAGTTTAGGCTAATCTGTTTCAAACGCCGTCAGACCGGGTTTATCCGGCCGGTTTCCGCATAAAAAATCCCCGCATCGGGTGACCAATGCGGGGATCTGATAGCAGGCGCAGGACTGCGCCTATCGCTGGACCTTACTCGGTGACAGCGTTGTCGACTTCTACAGTCACACCTGGGCCCATTGTGGAGCTCAGCGCGATCTTTTTCATGTAGGCACCCTTGGAACCGGTAGGCTTGGCTTTGGACACAGCGCCAACAAAGGCACGTACGTTTTCAACCAGCTTGGCTTCGTCAAAGGACANTTTGCCGATGCCAGCATGCACAACGCCGCCTTTTTCAGCTTTGAACTGAACCTGACCGCCTTTAGCAGCTTCAACAGCTTCTTTGATGTCCATTGTAACTGTGCCGACTTTTGGGTTTGGCATCAGGTTACGTGGGCCGAGAACCTTACCAAGACGCCCAACGATGGGCATCATGTCAGGTGTCGCGATGCAGCGATCAAAGTCGATCTTGCCGCCTTGTACAGCTTCCATCAGGTCTTCGGCACCAACGATGTCGGCACCTGCTGCTTGCGCTTCGTCAGCCTTGGGGCCACGGGCGAATACAGCAACGCGAACGGATTTGCCGGTGCCGTTTGGCAGGCCGACAACACCGCGAACCATTTGGTCGGCGTGACGGGGGTCAACACCAAGGTTCATCGCGATTTCGATGGTTTCGTCAAATTTCGCGGTTGCGTTGGCTTTGATCAGGGCGACTGCTTCTTCAACGGTCAGATCTTCTTTGCCTACGAATGCTTCGCGTGCGGCGCGGGTGCGTTTTCCGAGTTTTGCCATCTTACTTAACCTCGATGCCCATGGAGCGGGCAGAGCCCAGAATGATTTTCATCGCGGATTCAACATCCACAGCGCTCAGGTCGGCCATTTTGGCTTCTGCGATTTCGCGCAGTTGCTTGGTGGTCACGGTGCCAACGGTCTCGCGGCTTGGTGTTTTCGCGCCGGAGTTAACCTTGGCAGCTTTCTTCAGGTAGTAGGACGCAGGAGGCGTCTTGATGTCCATGGTGAAGGACTTGTCCTGATAGTAGCTGATCACGGTCGGGCAAGGGGCACCTGGCTCCATGTCCGCTGTCTTGGCGTTGAACGCCTTACAGAATTCCATAATGTTGATCCCGCGCTGACCCAATGCGGGGCCGACGGGTGGGGATGGGTTCGCTTGACCCGCTTTAACTTGCAACTTCATCGTACCGACGAGTTTCTTGGCCATTGGCCTTCTCCTTTTAATGTCGGTGAACTTTCGTTCACCCTATACAACCACATCGCGATGTGGCCGCTTGCTAGCGTGGTGCGGTTGGGCGGCGCGCCGCTGTCCCCTCCCACAAACGAACGGTGTTGCCACCGTATGGCGGGTCGCCCCGCAGATCGCTCAGACCTGTTTGTTGACCTGAGTGAATTCCAATTCGACCGGAGTTTCCCGGCCAAAGATCGACACAGACACCTTGAGGCGCTGGTTCTCGTCGTCGACCTCTTCGATCATACCGTCGAAGTCTTCGAACGGGCCGTCCGCCACTTTGACCTTCTCACCCACTTCGAAGTGGATCAGCGTGCGTGGTGCTTCTTCGCCCTCTTGGACGCGGCCCAGGATCGCGGTGACCTCGGCGTCACGCATCGGCATCGGACGGCCCTGCGGGCCTAGGAAACCGGTGACGCGGTTGATCGAGTTGATCAGGTGATACCCGCGATCGGACATCTCCATATGAACCAGCACATAGCCGGGCATAAAGCGACGCTCTGTCGTGACTTTCTTGCCGCGCCGGACCTCGATCACCTCTTCGGTGGGGACCAGCACTTCGTCGATCTGGTCCTCAAGCTCTTGCTCGGCGACCGTGGTGCGGATTTGCTCGGCAATCTTCTTTTCGAAGTTCGACAAAACACTGACCGAATACCATCTTTTCGCCATCTGAACTTGGTCCCTGTCTTGTGATGCAGCAACGGCCACATCTAATTCTCGTAAAAACCAGCCTGTCGCAGCATGCCGGCGGTGAACAAAAAATCGGCGCGCAACACGAATCGCCGCACGCCCCTCTTGATCAGGTCTGCGGGATAGCCCGCAATCGCACATGTTTCAAGAGGGCCACGGCGTTTTAAGGTGCCGCGCCCCTGGATCAGCCGAAGGCGGCCAGGATGTACTGCAACCCGCCACGGATGAGGATATCGACAATCGCAAAGAACACCGCTGTCAACGCGGCAAGGATGAACACCATAACCGTGGTGAGCATGACCTCGCGACGGGTGGGCCAGACGACCTTGGATACTTCGGAACGCACTTGCTGGATGAACTGAAGCGGGTTGACTGTGGCCATGTCGGTTTTCCTGTATACGAACGATTGTGGGGATGTATCTGTCAAAAGCGCTGAATTCAAGGCTTCATATCAAGCTCGCCTACTGGCGAAGCTGGTACACCAAAGTGCGCGTTCTCACATGTGTTGAGATTGGCAGGGGCTGAGGGACTCGAACCCACGACCCTCGGTTTTGGAGACCGATGCTCTACCAACTGAGCTAAACCCCTATGCCGAGTGGTGAGGTAGTCGATATTCGCTGGGGGATCAAGGGCAGATAGACGCATTGCGCAGGAATAATGTCGCCCGCCCCCAAGCCACGAAAAAGGCCGCCCCGATTGGGAGCGGCCTTCGTCTTGTTGCCGGTGCGCGGGGTGACCCGCGGGTTGGCTTACTCGGTGATTTTGGAAACCACGCCCGCGCCAACGGTACGACCGCCTTCGCGGATCGCGAAGCGCAGACCGTCTTCCATCGCGATGGGGGCGATCAGCTCGACGTCGAACTGCAGGTTGTCGCCAGGCATAACCATTTCAGTGCCTTCTGGCAGCTGAACGGTACCTGTAACGTCTGTGGTCCGGAAGTAGAACTGTGGACGGTAGTTCGCGAAGAACGGCGTGTGACGGCCACCCTCTTCTTTGGTGAGGATATAGGCTTCGGCTGTGAACTTGGTGTGCGGCTTAACCGAACCTGGCTTACACAGAACCTGACCACGCTCAACGCCTTCACGGTCGATACCGCGCAGCAGGGCGCCGATGTTGTCGCCAGCTTCCCCACGGTCCAGCAGTTTGCGGAACATTTCAACGCCGGTACATGTGGTTTTCTTGGTGTCGCGGATGCCAACGATTTCGATTTCGTCGCCAACGTTGATCACGCCACGCTCAACACGGCCGGTCACAACTGTACCACGACCGGAGATCGAGAAGACGTCTTCCACAGGCATCAGGAACGGCTGGTCAACAGCGCGCTCTGGTGTCGGGATGTAGTTGTCGACTTCTTCCATCAGCTTGCGGATGGAGTTCTCGCCGATGTTCTCGTCACGGCCTTCCATCGCCGCCAGAGCGGAGCCTGGGATCACAGGGATGTCGTCGCCTGGGTAGTCGTAGGAAGACAGCAGTTCGCGGATTTCCATTTCAACTAGTTCCAGCAGCTCTTCATCGTCCACCTGGTCTACTTTGTTCATGTAGACAACCATGGCGGGGATGCCGACCTGACGGCCCAGCAGGATGTGCTCGCGGGTCTGTGGCATGGGGCCATCAGCAGCGTTCACAACCAGGATCGCGCCGTCCATCTGCGCCGCACCGGTGATCATGTTTTTCACATAGTCAGCGTGGCCTGGGCAGTCGACGTGGGCGTAGTGACGGCCTTCGGTCTCATACTCAACGTGTGCGGTCGAGATGGTGATGCCGCGTGCTTTTTCTTCGGGCGCGCCGTCAATCTGGTCATAGGCGCGGAAGTCGCCGAAGTACTTGGTGATCGCCGCGGTCAACGTGGTTTTGCCGTGGTCAACGTGACCAATGGTACCGATGTTAACGTGTGGTTTATTACGTTCAAACTTTGCCTTAGCCATGG
>JGI24651J20071_1000149_pt1 | contig 12005 bp, 8 predicted proteins | sample MalvirmetagMSP91_FD_20071 | JGI IMG/M metagenome (IMG submission 20071)
CCGAGGCGATCAAGGATTTCGATATCGGCGGGTACGCATGGCAGAAAGAGCTGTCGACGCCGGAAAAACCTGTATTTGTAAGGCCCTATCCCACCAGCTGACCCTCCAGCGGGAAAGCCGCGTTGGGGCAGTAACGGTTAAGGAGCGCCACAAGCTCCGCCTTGCGCAAGGGTTTGGTGAGGAAATGATCCAGCCCGGCGGCGAGTATCCTTTCCTTTTCGTCCTGAATGGCATGCGCTGTCAGCGCGACAATCGGGCAGCTGCTTGCCCCGTCTTCCAGCGCACGAATGGCGGCGGCGGCATCTTTGCCGTTCATCTTGGGCATAGAGATGTCCATGAACACCAGATCGGGCCGGAAGGTTTCGAACAGCGCAACTGCCTCTTGCCCGTTAGTGGCAAGCTGCAGGTCGATGTTCAGCCGTTGCAGCATCTTTCGAAGTACCAGACGATTGGTCTTATTGTCCTCGGCCGCCAAGACCCGCATCGGACGGGTACCAACAGGCACCGGCTGCATCGTTGACACCTCGGCCAGTAGCTCGGTGACGCTGATCGGGTTCTTCATGATCCGGCGCACGCTCGTATCATCCATACTATCGCGGATTTTGTCGGGTGTCTGACTGTACAGGATTACCTGGGTCGCGGGGGCGGTGACGCGCACCGCGCGGGCAAATTCGATCCCGTCCATATCGGGCAACGTGTCGTCTACAAGCAGCAGATCGACGCTACTGTCCAGTGCGGCCAGCCCTGCTTCACCGGTGCCACAGGAAGTCACGCGCACACCGATATGTTCCAGATTGCGCTGCAAGATCGATCGGCAGATCGTTTCCCTTTCGACAATCAGGACATGACGCAGGAATGGGGGTGGCTTAAGCGGTGGCGCGGCACTGTCCTCTTGGGCCTTCAGGGGCAGTTCGAAGCCGAAGCACGACCCAACCCCATGCTCTGACGTGACCCAAATCTCGCCCCCCATCAGTTGTACCAGACGTTGGCAGATGGCGAGCCCCAGTCCCGTCCCCTCTGCATTGGGGCTGGGGTCGCTGCTGGCTTGGGTGAATTCCCCCATGATATGTTCAATCATGTCCGGCGCGATGCCGATGCCCGTATCCTCGATAGAGATTTTGATCAGTACGTTGCCAGAGCCCGCGTCGGGCAGCCCCGTGGCGCGGATCAGGATATGCCCGTTTTGCGTAAACTTAACGGCATTTCCCACCAGATTGGTAAGCACTTGCCGGATGCGCCCTGCATCGCCGACCAGTTTGCGCGGCAGAAACAGGTCGTAATCCAGTGCGAGGTCCAGCCCCTTTTGCACCGCAAGGGGCTGTAAAAGCAGCAATACCTCTTGGAAGACACGTTCCAGATCAAACGGGGCGGGGTGGATGCTCAGGCGGTTTGCCTCGATGCGCGAGAAATCCAGAACGTCGTTGATGATGACCAGCAACGCTTCACCAGAGGTCTTTATGGTGTCGACATATAGGCGTTGGTCTTGGGTCAGCGCGGTATCGCCAAGCACCTCCGTCATGCCTACGATCCCGTTCATCGGTGTGCGGATTTCGTGGCTCATCTTGGCAAGGAAAAGCGATTTCGCGCTGTTGGCTGCCTCGGCCGTGGCGCGGGCATCAACGAGCTTGCGTTGGTATTCCACGGTTTCGGTAATGTCGCGAGCGAGTGATACGATATCACCGCCTTTTCCCCTTTGATCGACAATCTTGATATATGCGCCATTCCAGAGCTTTATGATGATGGGTGCCGGGGCCTTTTGCTGCGATCGCAGAAGCATCTTGGCGCGCCATTCCTCTGGCGTGCGGCGCCCGATATTTACGATTCCTTCATCGGTGAGCACGCGAAGGATGGTGGAATAGCTGACACCCGGACAGATGGCATCAATACCGTCGAACACGGCCAGATAAGACCGATTGGCCATGATCATTTCATTGTCTTTGTTGAAAAAGGCAAAGCCGTCGTGGATGGTTTCGACCGAATGCCACAGCCGGCGTTGGGTCAGTTCGATCTGTTCGCGCGCGGCACATAGATCGGACATCACCCGTTTGTTTTCGCCGCGGATGTTTTCAACCTCCGCCCGTGTTTCAGAAATCTCGACAGAGACATTTTGCGCGTGGTCATCCAGCTTGCGGTAAGCGGCACAAAGCTCTGCCTGGGTTTGTTCAAGCAGCGCTTCCACCTCTGCGCGACGGCGTTGTTCATGGGCAAGCTGGTCAGCTGGTTTCATCCAAAGCTCCGAATCCCTCCTATCGGGGGGATCATGGGGGGCTTGGGGTGAACAACTGCTTAAGCGTTGCGTGATTTGTCGGGCGGTGGCGTTGTTTTTAAGGCTAGCGCCGCCCTTCGCGCAGCCATGCTGCAAGGATCAGGGCGCTGCCCAGCAACAGGACGAGCCACGCGGGCAAGATAGGCATCTGTCGCACGTCACGTGTTTCGTAGGCGTTGCGAGGGGTCAGCCCGATCCATCCACGTCCGGCTGCAGGGCGCCCGACACGTATGTCGCGGATGCGGGGCAGGCCGTCTTCGATCCGCGCGACACCACCGCGCAGGGGCGCAAGGACGGGGGCGAGGGTTTCGTCGCTGGCAATCGTTTCCACAAACTCCCGCGGGGCGGCGGGGCCCAAACCGATCACCGCGCTTTGGTCGCCATTTTCCAGCCGGTAAAGGCCAATCTCGGGGCCTTCGTAAACCCCTTCGAAGACACCCGGCGTGGCTGGCGAAAGCGTGATCTCTGCCGTGCTGCCATCGGGGTTGGTCAGGGTGACAGGCGGGATGTCGTCCCCCAGCGTGCGACGGGTGATGCGCATGGTCTGGCCTTCGGCTGTGGCGGTCAGGGCCTCTTCCTCAAGCTCGGGTTCTTTCATCATCCAGTGGGCCAGCCGNCGCAACAGCTCTAGTTGCGGGCCGCCACCTTCATAGCCACGGTTCCACAGCCACGCATGATCAGACGCCATGAGCGCAACGCGCCCTTCCTCCACACGGTTCAGGATCAGCAGCGGTCGGTCATCTTCGCCGGTCATCACCACATGGCCCAAGGGATCGGCCACATCGATCTGCCGCAGCCAGCGTCCCCATGTTTCCTGTTCGGGCAAGCCGCTGGTCACCGGATGGCGGTGCCCCAGCTCGGACACCAGCGGGCGGTAGGGTTGTTCGATCACCCGCGCGGTCGGCGTGGCGGGCAAGACCTCTCCGAGGGGGGAACGGTAGATGCTGTCGGCGCTCGCAAAATCCGCCCCGGCAGCGACCAGCACAGCACCCCCGCCGCGCACATAATTCGCGACGTTTTCAAGATATAGCGACGGCAGGATGCCGCGGCGTTTGTAGCGGTCAAAGATGATCAGATCGAAATCCTCGATCTTTTCCATGAACAACTCGCGGGTGGGAAAGGCGATCAGCGAAAGTTCGTCCACCGGCACGCCATCCTGTTTTTCCGGCGGGCGCAGGATCGTGAAATGCACCAGATCGACAGAGCTGTCGGATTTCAGCAAATTGCGCCACGTACGCCCGCCCTGATGCGGCTCCCCGCTGACAAGAAGCACCCGCAGGCGGTCGCGCACCCCGTTGATCTGGATCAGCGCGGCATTGTTGCGGTCGGTCAGCTCTCCTTCGGCCTCGGGCAGCGAGAACCGGATCACATTGCGCCCGCCGTGGGGCAGGGTGACGGGAAGTTCCAGATCTTGCCCCACGGGGACGCGGAAGGTCTGCGGCGGCTCCCCATCGACCGAAATTTCAAGCGGGGCCAGCGCGTCTTTTTGCGGGGCGGCCCCAAGGTCGTCGATGCGCAGGGTCAGGGTCACGGGTTCGCCGATGATGGCAAAGGCAGGGGCGTTGCGGACGGACAGGCGGCGATCCCAATCGCTTTGCTTTCCGGTCATCAACAGATGCATCGGTGCGGGCAGATCGACTGGCAGATCGGCGTCGTGAACGCGCCCGTCGCTGAGCGCAAGGATGCCTGCGATCCGGGCGCGCGGCTCTTCGGCAAGCACCTCTGACAGGGCGGTCATCAGCTGCGTGCCGCTATCGCCTTCTCCATCGGGCACGGTCACGCGGCGCAGTTCCGTATTCTCGCGCGCGGTGATCTGTGCCGCCAACGTCTCTGCGGCGGCGGCGGTTTGTGCGGGCCGGTCTGCGAGGGATTGGCTGGCGCTTTCGTCTTCCAGCATCACGACGATATCGGTCAGCGGCGCGCGGTCTTCCTGCTGCACGGAGGGGCCAGATAGCGCCGCCAGAACGACGAGCATCGCCGCCCCCCGCAGCGCCCAGCCTTGCAACCCACGCAGCACCGCCAAGGCAACGGCCACCAGCGCCAGTGCGGCAACGCCCCATAAGATCGGTAGCGGGATCAGCGGGTCGAAGATGATGGTCGATGTCATTGGCCCAACCTGTCCAGCAGCGCAGGCACATGCACCTGATCGGATTTATAGTTGCCGGTCAGCACATGCATGACCAGATTGACGCCAAAGCGGTAAGCCAGTTCGCGCTGACGTTCCCCGGCGAAACCGCGCCCGATGGGCACCATCGGCGCGCCGTTCGAGGACACGGCCCAGGCCGCAGCCCAGTCATTGCCACCGATGACAACCGGGCTCACCCCGTCATTCAGATTGCGGAACGGCATCCCCTCTACCTGTTCGGCATCGGGGGGCGATGCCTCTACCCACAGATCGCGCCCGCTGTGTCGTCCGGGGAAATCCTGCAGCAGATAGAACGTGCGGGTCAGCACGTGATCCGCAGGTAAGGGTTCAAGCGGGGGAATGTCCAGCGGCGCGGCGAGGTCTTGTAGCTTGCGCCCATTGGGGCTGGCGGCCCCGAAGCCCGCGATATTCGCATCACGTGTGTCGAACAGGATCATCCCGCCGGAGCGCAGATAGTCGTTCAGCTTGCGATAGGCCGCATCCGAAGGGCGGGGCTGATCGGGGGTGATAGGCCAGTATAGCATTGGGAAGAAGGCAAGCTCATCCCGCTCCAGATCCACACCGATGGGGTTGGCAGGTTCGACCGAGGTGCGGAAATAAAGCGTATCCGACAACCCGCGCAATCCGGCATCCGACATCTCGTCAACCGACGCGTTGCCGGTGATCACATAGGCCAGCGTCATCTCCGCCGTGGCGTTCAGGGCAAAGCTGTCGTCCGCCTGCGCATCGGCCTGCGTCGGTGCATAGATCAGCGCCGCAAGGATCAGCCCTGCGGCATTGCTGTGCTTGAGCAGCCGCCCCGACAAGGACAGCGACGCGATGACATCAGCGAGTAGCAGTAGAATCGACAGGGACAACAGCCAACCGGCAAGCGGCTGTTCATCGGCCACATCAAGCCCACGTACTGGCACATCCGCTGGCCATGCCGCGGGGGTCAGGGTGGTATCTGCAACCACCACATTGCGCGCAATGCGCCGATCGCCAGAGGCATAGACCCCCGGTTGCAGGTCTGGGCCCGCAGGCGCGGCCATCAGATCAGCCCCGTCCACACCGGGCAGCGTACCCGCGTCAGATAATGTGCCAAACCCGTCCATCACGCGCAGGGGCGTCCACGTCGTGCCCTGCAGGTCCGAGGCCTCGATACCGGCGGAAGATGAAGAAATCGCTAACCGTTCCATCATCTGCACAAACAGCCCCGACAGCGGCAGCGTCGACCACTCGGCCGTGGCTGTCACGTGAAACAATACGATCTGCCCCTGTCCTACCTGCTTGCGGGTGACCAGCGGGGTGCCGTCGCTCAGCGATGCGATCACACGCTCTGCCAGTGTCGGGTCGGGCTGCGCGACGACCTGGGCCGAGACGGTCACATCCTGCGGTATCTCCAACCCGTAGAAAGGAGAGGAGTCGCGGAAGCTGTCCAGCGTTTTCGGGGCGCCCCAGCTCATTGCGCCGCCGACACTGCGGCCACCGGCCCGCAGGCGCACAGGCATCAGCGGGTCTTCTGTATCTCGGCTGATGTCGCTGGCAGCGATGCGTGGACCGGCGAAACGCACCAACATGCCACCGGCTTCGATCCAGTCGATCAAGGGGGCCTGCTCTGCCTCCGATAGGGTCGCGATATCGGCCAGTACGATCACATCTGGGTTTGCGGGCAGCACATCGCCAATTCCCCCCTCAATCAGATCGGCGGCGGGGGCCAAGGCCTGTTCGATGTAGTGCAGGGGGGACAGCAGCTCCAGCCCTTCGCGGTTTTCGCGTCCGGCGATCAGCCCAACCTCGCGCCGCCGCAACGCATCATCCACCAGCGTCGTCGCCCCGGCGGAGCGTTGGCCCGCGATGTCGAAACGCGTGATCCGCGCGCGCAGCTCTGCGGGCAGGGACAGGGCCGCGCTGGCCTGCGTTGATCCTGCGTCGAATGTGGCCGGAACGCTGGCGAGGACGCGGATATTGCCCGCCGGATCACGACCCTGCGCCGTGATGGTCACCGACCGCTCGGCACCAGCGAGGGCGCGCTTGACGGTCAGGGTAATCGCCCCGTCCTCATAGGTCGCGGGGGCCAGTGCCAGTACGTCTGCACCTGTCTGATAGACCTCGACGCTGCCCTTGCCCTGAAGCGCATCAAGCATCGCGTCGCGCCCCGCATAGGCTAGCCCGTCGCTGAACCACAGGGTATCGAAACCGCCGAGCGTGTCCGCGATCTCTATCGCGCGGTCAATGTCGGCGGGGGCGGGCTGCCAAGGGGCGGGATCAAACCCGGCCAGACGGCTGCGCCATGCGTCAGCGGATTGAAAGGCGGGTGCTTCTGGTCGGGTGAGGGCAAGAAAACCGACAGTGCGACCAGCGCGTGCCGCACGGGTCAACTGCGCCTCTAGCGCTTCGGTTTGCTGCGGCCAACGTGTGGCTCCCGCCCAAGACCCGTCGAGCACGATCAGCAGCGGGCCGGTGCCTTGGGTCTGTTCCTCTTGCGGGTTCAGGATCGGTCCGGCCAGCCCGATGATCAACGCGGCCACCGCCAGCATGCGCAGCAGCAGCAACCACCACGGCGTGCGGTCCGACACGCTTTCATCATCGCTCAGCCCAAGCAGCAGCGCCACGCCGGGAAAGCGGCGGCGGATCGGCGCAGGTGGCACCGCGCGCAGGATCAGCCACAGGATCGGCAGCGCCAGAAGCGCCAGCAGCATCCACGGCGCGGTAAAGCCGATGCCCCCCAGAACGGTCATGCTGTCCCCCCACTGCGCGTATCCAGCGCCGCATAGAGCCATAAAAGCGCCGATTGCGCGGTGCTGTCGGTGTGGTGCAGCCCGTACTGCCAGCCGGTCAGGGCACAAAGCTGCCGCAGCTCTGCCTTGCGCGCGGCGAGCCGTTCCAGATAGCGGTCTTTAAGGTCGTTCGCTTTCAAGGTCTCGTGGCGCAGCGTGCCGCCAACGCTTTCAAAGATGGTGCGACCGGTGAAGGGGAAGGCCTCCTCCGAGGGGTCCAGCACATGATACAGCACGCCGCGCACCCCGCGGTCCGCCGCCTTGGTCAGCGCGGTGGTCACCCCCGCAAGATCCCCCATGAAGTCAGAGATAAACACAGCCCGTGCATGGGGGATCATGGCGCGATGTTCCGGCGGGGCGTAGTCGGCGGCGTCGTCCTGACACAGGGCTTCGGCAAGGCGCAGGATCTGCGGCCTGCCGGATCGCGGGGGCAGGGCGCTGCCGGTCAGCCCGACCCGTTCACCGCCCCGTTGCAGCAGGATCGCCAGCGCCAACCCGATCAGCCGCGCGCGGTCGCCCTTCTGTTCCAATGCAGGCGTCGAGGCAAAGCGCATGGACGCCCCCTGATCGACCCAAAGCATGACCGACTGCGCGATCTGCCATTCGCGTTCGCGCACGAACTCGTGGTCCCCCATGGCCGAACGCCGGTGATCAATGCTGCGACGGCTATCCCCGGCCTGTGCCGGACGGTATTGCCAGAAATCATCCCCCACCCCTGCGCGTCGACGCCCATGGGCACCCAGCAGGACTGCACCGGCCAGATGCTCTGCACGGGCCAGCAGCGCGGGCAAACGGGCGGCTTGCTCCTCTGATCGGATGCGAAGGGTGTCGGGGCTGTTCACGCCGCTGCCTTTTTCCCGATCAGGCTGGCAGCGGTTGTGTCAATCAGCGCGGATAGGCTGTCGCCACGAGCGCGCGCCGCGAAGTTCAGCGCCATACGGTGCAGCAACACAGGACGGGCCATATCGATGACATCCTCCGCCGACGGTGCCAGACGCCCCTGCAACAAAGCGCGGGCCCGCACGGTCAGCATCAACGCTTGCGCGGCGCGGGGGCCGGGGCCCCACGCCACGGTATCGCGCACTTGCGGGCTGGCATCAGGCCCGTCAGGGCGGAAGGCGCGGACCAGATCAAGGATCAGCTCGACCACCGATTCACCCACGGGCATCTGCCGCAGCAGCGTTTGCGCGGCCAGTAGCTCTGCCGTGGTAAAGACGGATGCGGCCTGCGCATCGGTATCCCCTGTGGTGGCCAGCAGAATATCCCGCTCTGTCTCCCGGTCTGGGTAGGCCACATCGATCTGCACCAAAAAGCGGTCAAGCTGGGCCTCGGGCAGCGGGTAGGTGCCTTCTTGTTCAATAGGGTTCTGGGTGGCGAGCACGTGAAACGGATGCCCCAAGGCGCGGTCCTGTCCGGCGACGGTCACGGTCTTTTCCTGCATCGCCTGTAGCAAAGCCGACTGGGTGCGCGGCGAGGCGCGGTTGATCTCGTCCGCCATCAGCAACTGGCAAAAGATCGGCCCCTCGACAAAGCGGAACGCGCGGGTGCCATCGGCGGCGGTGTCCAGCACCTCTGACCCCAGAATATCGGCAGGCATCAAATCGGGCGTGAACTGGACCCGATTGCCATCCAGCCCCATTACCGTGCTCAGCGTTTCGACCAGCCGCGTCTTGCCCAGACCCGGCANACCGATCAGCAGCCCGTGGCCCCCGCACAGCANNGCCGTCAGCGTCAGATCAACGACCCGTTGCTGCCCGATGAAGATCGGAAGAGCACANGTTGATCGAGGCCTTCGCCTCGGCCAGCTTTTCGCCAAGCGTCTCGATTTCTGCTACCATATCGCGGGCTTGGGTCATGACTTTTGCGTCCTCGGGGTTATATCGGTTAGATGTAAGTGTATCGTGTGAACAGGAAATGGCAAAAGCAATGAGTGGACAAAAAACCGTGACCCCGACAGCAGAAAGCCTTGCCGCCTCTGTTTCCGCCGCCAAAACACGCGGATTGCCGCCGGTTGAAAAGTGGAACCCCCCATTTTGCGGCGATCTGGACATGGAGATCAAACGCGACGGCACCTGGTTCTATCAAGGCACCCCCATCGGACGCATCGGGCTGGTAAAGCTGTTCGCATCGATTCTGATCCGCGAAGAAGATGATTATTTCCTTGTGACGCCGGTTGAAAAGGTCGGCATCAAGGTCGAAGACGCCCCCTTTGTCGCCATCGATTTCGAGGCCGAAGGCAGTGGCACCGACCAGAGGCTGACCTTCCAGACCAATCTGGAAGACATCGCCGTCGCCGGCCCCGATCTGCCGATCCGAGTTGAGCGCGACCCCGAAGATGGCGAGCCCGCGCCCTACGTCCGTATCCGCCGCAACCTCGAGGCGCTGATCGACCGCAAAAGCTTTTACCGGTTGGTCGAGCTTGGCGTGCATCACGACGGCTGGTTCGGCGTATGGTCGGGCGGCAGCTTCTTTGGTATTATCCCCTCGGACGAACTGCCCGATTGATCCTGCCTGCCATAGCGCGACGATAGCGGCCTGAACCGGATGATCCTTCATGAAGCCAGCCGCGAACCTTACTCTGCTGTGGCCCGCGCTGCCCTATCTTGACCGTTTTGCCGTCGTCGCAAAGGCAGGATTTACCGCCGTAGAGGTGCTTTTCCCCTATGATCTGGCCGCCAAAGAGACGCTGCGCGCCTGTGTCGCCAACGGCTTGCAGCTGATCCTGATCAACGCCCCGCCGCCCAATTACACCGGCGGCGCACAGGGCTTTGCCGCGGTGCCCGAACTGGCGGCCCGTTTCCGCGCCGATATCCAGCGGTCGTTTCGATATGCCACCGCGCTCAAGGTCCGCTATCTGCATGTCATGGCGGGCAATGGGCAAGGCGCGCTGGCGCGGCAGACCTTCATCGACAATCTGATCTGGGCGGCTGATATCGCGCCCAAGGGGCTTACCCTGACGGTCGAACCGCTGAACCCCGTCGCGATGCCGGGGTATTTCATGAACGACTACGCGCTTGCCGCCGATGTGCTGCGTGCTGTGAACCGGCCGAACGTCGGTTTGCAATATGACAGCTACCACGCCCAGATGATCCACGGCGACGCGGTGGCGGTGTTCGATCAATACAAAGACCTGATCGTACATGTGCAGCTTGGCGACGCGCCTGATCGCAGCGCGCCCGGTACGGGTACGGTTGATTTCCCCGCGCTCTTCGCCGCCCTGCGCCGCGCGGGGTATCGCGGCTGGGTCAGTGGCGAATATATCCCCGGCCCACGGACCGAGGACAGCCTGGGCTGGATGACACTCAGCTAGCCGCAGGGGGCACTTCAGAGGCGATTAATGCGCCTCAGCCCAACTCGCCCCGACGCCTGCATCCACGTCGAGCTTCACATCCAGTTTGACCACCGGATCGGCTGCATTCTCCATCACCTTGCGTGCGGCGGCGATCAGATCGTCCTCGGCCCCTTTCTCCACCTCGAACAGCAATTCATCGTGGACCTGCAACAACATGGTGGCGGGCAGATCCTTGATCGCGTCGGGCATGCGGATCATCGCGCGGCGGATCACATCGGCGGCGGTGCCCTGAATAGGCGCGTTGATGGCCGCACGTTGGGCAAAACCGGCGCGGGGGCCCTTGGCGCTGATCTCGGGCGTGTGGATCTTGCGCCCGAAGAGCGTCTGCACAAAGCCATGCTCTTTGGCGAAAGCCTTGGTGTCATTCATATAGGTACGGATGCCGGGGAAACGTTCGAAATAGCGGTCGATGAACCCCTGTGCTTCGGCGCGCGGGATACGCAGGTTGCGCGCCAGACCAAAGCCCGAGATGCCATAGATCACGCCAAAGTTGATCGCCTTGGCCTGACGACGCACGTCCGACGTCATCTCGTCCAGTGGCACGCCGAACATTTCCGAAGCGGTCAGCGCGTGAATGTCGATGCCGTCCTGAAACGCCTGCTTAAGCTCGGGGATATTGGCGATATGCGCCAGTATCCGCAGCTCGATCTGGGAATAGTCAAGCGCGACCAGCGCCTTGCCCGGCTCTGCGACAAATGCCTCGCGGATGCGCCGCCCTTCTTCGGACCGGATCGGGATGTTTTGCAGGTTCGGATCGGTCGAGGCCAGCCGCCCGGTCGACGCCCCCGCGATGGAATAGGACGTATGCACACGGCCCGTGTCGGGGTTGATGTGATCCTGCAGCGCGTCAGTATAGGTCGATTTCAGCTTGGACACCTGTCGCCAGTCCAGCACCCGCGCGGGCAGGTCATGTTCTGTCGCGAGGTCCTCAAGCACATCGGCACCGGTGGCATAGGCCCCCGTCTTGCCTTTCTTGCCGCCTTCCAGCCCCATCTCGTCGAACAGGATTTCCCCCAACTGCTTGGGCGAGCCGACGTTGAATTTGCGCCCGGCGAGCTCATAGATCTCGTCCTCAAGCCCCGCCATCTTCTGGGCAAAGGCGTTGGACATCCGGCTCAGCGTATCGCGGTCCACCTTCACGCCAGAGCGTTCCATTGCCGCCAAAACAGGCACAAGCGGGCGTTCAAGCGTTTCATACACCTTCGTTACCCCGACGCGGTGGAGCTGGGGTTTGAACAATTGCCACAGCCGCAGAGTGATATCCGCATCCTCGGCGGCATATTTCACCGCATCGGCGAGCGGCACCTTATCAAAGGTGATGGCCGATTTGCCTGTCCCCAGCAGCGGCTTGATCGGGATCGGTGTATGCGACAGATAGCGTTCAGACAGCGTGTCCATGCCGTGGCCGTGCAGCCCGGCGTGCATCGCGTAGGACAGCAGCATCGTGTCGTCGATGGGCGCGACGTTGATCCCAAGCTGAGC
>JGI24651J20071_1000150_pt1 | contig 11984 bp, 9 predicted proteins | sample MalvirmetagMSP91_FD_20071 | JGI IMG/M metagenome (IMG submission 20071)
CGCTGGAGGCTGGCGTAAAGGTCATCCCCATTCCGGGCGCCTCGGCCATGCTGGCGGGATTGGTCGCCAGCGGCCTGCCAAGTGACAAATTCCTTTTCGCAGGCTTCCTGCCGCCAAAATCCGGTGCGCGCAAATCAGCCGCCGAAGCGCTGAAAGCCGTGCCGGGAACGCTGATCTTCTATGAGAGTGGGCCGCGCCTTGCCGATGCGCTTGCAGACCTTGCCTCTGTGCTGGGGGACCGTGACGCGGCGGTGACGCGGGAATTGACCAAGATGTTCGAGGAAACCCGCCGAGGCACGCTTGCTGATTTGGCCACGCATTATGCCGAGTCCGGCCCGCCACGTGGCGAAATTGTATTGCTGGTCGGCCCGCCGGGCGAACATGAAGTCACGCCGGAACGGCTTGATGCGGCCCTGCGCGACGCACTGGATGGCCAGCCGACCAAGGCCGCAGCCAATGCCGTGGCCGAAGCGCTGGGTCTGCCGAAGCGCGACGTTTACCAGCGGGCGCTGCAGCTGAAAGCCGATGGCTGAAGGGCGCGCCCCCAGCGCCAAGCGCACGGCTGCCGAAAAACGTGGCCGCGCGGGCGAGACACTTGCCGCCTTGTACCTCCGCCTCAAGGGCTATCGCATCCTCGCGCAACGCGTGCGCACGCCGGTTGGCGAGATTGATCTGATTGCGGAGAAATCCGGCATAGTTGCTTTTGTCGAAGTAAAGGCACGTCGGCGAGCAAACGCAGCGCTCGGCGCCGTGACACTTCATGCCTGGAATCGAATTTCCCGCGCGGCCGACCATTGGATGGCCAAGCATCCCCGCTATTCAGACCATGGCTGGCGATACGACATCATTGCCATCGCGCCGAGTCGCCTGCCCGTTCATCTGCGCGATGCGTGGCGGCCGGGGCTGGCCTAGGCTTTGGGCTGGGGCTTCGCACGCTTACGATAGACGCGCGTTAGCGGGCTTTTTGCCATCGGAATGAAGCGAGTTTTCTTGCCGACGATGCTTGGGCGGTTGATGCCTATGCGCAGAAGACTGAACACGGCCAAAACGAGATAGACACCCGAGATATACCAGAACAGTGCGGCCGGATGAAATGCGCTCATCACGAGAGCGCCGACCAGAGCGCCGATCACCGATCCAACTCCATAGAGCAGGAGCAGGCCGCCACTCGTGGCGACGGCCTTGCCGAGCGCGGAATGGTCATTGGCATGCGCAGCGCAAATGCCGAAGACGGGTATGATGAAAGCGCCAAACAGGAAGCTGAAGCCAAGCAAGGCGTTTTGGGACAGGCCAGCAAAGCTTGCCAACAATGCCGAAGCCCCTGCGCCGAGCAGCGAGCTGCCCACGATCACGAAACGCCGGTCTACCTTGTCAGAGAGCGAGCCCATGGGGAACTGGAACAAGCCTGCTCCGATGATCGCGGCACTCATGAAGGCTGCGATCATGGCCGAGCCATACCCAATTTCCTGCACATAGACCGGTGCCATGCCCCAGAAAGCGGCATTGGCGAGTCCGGCGGCAGCTGCACCGACGGCGCCGACGGGCGAGACGCGATAAAGCTGAACAATGTCGAGCTTCGCCGTCTCCAGCGGTGCAGGCGAATCCGAGCGCGTCAGCGCCACCGGGACGAGCGCGATGGAGATCAGGATGGAAACCAGAACGAACAGCTGGAAGCCCGAAGGCGGGGCAATCGCGAGCAGGCCGTTGCCGATGGTCACAGCGCCAAGATCGACAATGCGATAGACTGACAGCACCTTGCCGCGGTTCTCGTTCGTCGCGCGCTCATTGATCCAGCTTTCCAGCACCATGGTCAGCCCCGCAAAGCTGAAGCCTGTAATGAAGCGCAACACGGCCCATGGCGTGGCATCGACGAACAGGATATGCGCCAGCGCACTGGACGACGCGATCGAGGCGAGTGCCACAAAGGCCCGGATATGCCCTACGCCCTTGATCATGCCAGGCACGAAGCGGCAACCGAGGATGAAGCCGGCATAATAGGCTGAGGCCAGAAGACCGATGATTGCGGTCGGGAAGCCTTCCAGGTCGCCGCGCACAGACAGGAGTGTGCTCTGCAAGCCATTGCCGGCATAGAGGATGGCAGCAGCAAACAGCAGGGCAGCGATGGCGGAGATAGACTTGAACATTCCAGCCTCCAGGGCGTGCTGGGATTTCAGGGAGGGCGAGCCGTCTTCAGGCTAACCCGATGCAGAAAAGTGTGTTCCGATCGCGCCTGTAGAAACCTCCACTGCTACTGTCAACCAAGCCTGAGCCGCGCATCTGCGCAAGGCGGAATCCCCCGCCTACTCGGTCAAAGTCGGCGCCGCTGCGAAGGGCTCGATTCCGAATGAAGGATATATTTCGCTCGGGAAATAGACCGTGCCATCCTTCACAACCATGGAGATGGTCTTGATCGCTTTCAGGTCCGCTGTTGGGTCACCTGGAACAAGAAAGAAATCGGCCAGCTTGCCGGGCGCGATAGACCCAAGCTCGTCCGACTGTCCCACATATTCGGCCATACCATGGCTGGCCCAGGCGAGGATTTCAGGCGCTGTCATGCCGACCTGCTGATAAAGCTCAAGTTCGCGGTGATAGACGAAGGATCCGCCCATATCCGTTCCCGGAACGAGCAGGATGCCCGCCTCATGCATCGCGGTGACCGTTTCGATGATCTTGTCGAAGGCCTGCCAGTAGGCCGCGTCATCCTCGGGAGAGGAAATATCGGCCCATGCTGTCTTGGCCGAACGCTGCACGCCAACCGGCATGTGATCGATATAGTCGACCACACCCGCCCGGAGCTGGCCATTGCGAGACCTGAGCAGAGCTTCATGGATGGCGAGGGTCGGATCAATCGCGGTTTCATGCTCCGCCATGGCATTGATCGTTGCCTGTACCTTTGGATCACTGATCTCCAGGGATGGGAGACGCTTCAACGCGGTCAGGCGCAGCAAGGTGCGCGTGTCTTCACCCTCGTCCAGCACCCAGCCCAGCATGACCTGATTGATATGGGTCATCTCGTCATAACCCGCAGCAATCATCTGGTCGGCATTGGAGAAGGCCGGCACATGCCCGGCCACTTTCAAGCCGAGGCGGCGCGCTTCTGCGACCATGGCCGGCACCCATTCGCCTTTCATGGAATTGTAGATCTTGATCTGATGGAATTCTCCACCGCCATACTCGCGAACGGCTTCGAGCGCCTCCTCCTCACTCGATACGAGTGTGCCATTGTTGGAGCTGAACGGGCTCTTTCCTTCGATGAACCCGCTGCGGATGATACGCGGACCGGCGAGACGCCCGGACTGTATGTTTTCATTCAGCTCACTGAGCACGTCGTTGTTGTTGCCCATGTCCCGGACGGACGTCACCCCCGCAGCGATGTTGAGCAGCGCGCTATTCTGACCGAGATGCCCGTGCATTTCATAAAGGCCCGCCACCAGCGTGCCGCCATCGCCATCAATCAGCACTTCGCCTTCTATGGGCGTATCCGGGGCGTCGATAGACCGGATCCGATTGCCTTCGAACATGACCGAGACCGAATCCGTCAGGGCCCGTGTCTCCGGATCGAACACGCGGACATCCGCAATGCGGACGGGCGCGTCGTAATTGTGCGCCGTTTCAGCCTGGATATTCTCAAACCGCTTGGCGGAATACTCGACCGACCGGGCGCGCAGCATTTCATCATGCGCTTCCAGACCGTCCCGCAAGATGGCAAAGCGCGGCGAAATAACGCCCACAAACGCATCACTCGAATCCATCAGAATGTAAGTCGGGTTCAACTCGATCCCGGACAGTGCGTAAGCGCTGATCGCCACATCTCCTTCCGGCCCGGCGACGGTCAGGTCCTCCATCTTTTCAAGCTGAAGTGTACCGCCAGGCAAAACACCAACGGATTGATCGGCATCTGCCATCAGTATCCGGGCATAAAGCCACAGGGCGTAAGGGCTGGCATTCTGGGCCACGTAGAGCGTCGCCGAATCAAGCGTGCGGGAATCGCTGCCGGTCGCATCTGTCCACCTCGCCTGAAGGCCATCCTGTGAGAAGGACTCCTCTACCTTGTTCCCAAACGTCGTCGCGCCGGTGATATCCCAGTCCACCGGCAGTCCGGACGAGTCCAGCGTTACCGTCTCGAGAAGGGTCGGGCCGCGACCATTGTTGCGGTACTCAAAGTCCACCTTGGTCACACCGCCGGAATGGTCGACATTCAGGTGGCCGATCTCGGTTCCCGAAACGAACACTTTGAACGCTTCTGTCCCGGTCAAGGCTGGTAACGGCGCGGCGGTGGACACAACTTCTGGCGTGGCCGCGACGACGGGCGCCGTCTCAGCCACCGGCTTCGCACAGCCGACCGCCAGCAGGCCGAGAATTGATGATGCCAATAGTGTTGTCCTGATACCCATGTCGCGCTCCCTTTTGTCCAGTCCTAGCCGGGGAACACCGGGCCCTACAAGGTTCATTCAATGGCGGCGCACGTGCCGCACCCCGTATTTCCCCTGATTGCGGCCTGCGCCGCTGCCCCAGACACTGGCCATCCGCTCGAAACACAGGAGAGCGACATGGACGGAAATTTTCCAGCTCCCGACCTTGTGGAAGGTCAGGCCGACGCCGCCTTCCGCGCCGAGGTGGATGCATTTCTCGACGCTGAACTGACCGAGGAACTGCGCGCAGCCGGTCGGGAAACCACCGGGCTGAAATCGCCGCGCTGGGCCTGCGAGGCTTGGCGCAAGCGGCTAAACGCGCGGGACTGGTTTGCTCCCTCATGGCCTGTTGAATATGGCGGCGCAGGCTGGAGCGCCGAACAACGGCTCTATTTCGAAAATGCCTCAGCGGCCCGCGATGCGCCCATTGTTATGAATTCCGGTGTACGCACGATTGGTCCGCTGATCATTGCCGAAGGCTCAGACGAACAGAAAGCGCACTACCTGCCCGCCATCCTGAATGGCGAGCACGAATGGTGCCAAGGCTTTTCTGAGCCCCAGGCCGGGTCAGACTTGAGCGCGCTTGCCCTGCGTGCGACCCGTGACGGTGACGAATTTGTGTTGAACGGCACCAAGGTCTGGACGAGCTTTGCCCAATACGCCACCCACATGTTCCTGCTGGCACGATCCAGGCCGGGCAGCACGGGCCGTGACGGACTTGTCTTCCTGCTGGTAGAAATGCATCGACCCGGAATCCGTATACGTCCGATCGAGTTCATTAGCGGCGAACAAGAGACAAATGAAGTTTTCTTCGACGATGTCCGCACTCCAGTCGCTGATCGGGTGGGCGAGATCGATGAGGGCTGGCCGGCAGCAAAAGCCTTGATGGCGATTGCCCGCTCCAACAACACAACGACCGGCCTGCTGAGACGGGCATTGCGAGCAGCAGCGCGCGGGGTGGCTGGAAACGCGTCATCACAGCAGTTGCTGGAACTGGCCATGAGAGTTGATGCCTTCGAAGCCCTTGAGGCGCGCGCCGCCGACGGCGAGATACCCATCAGCGCCGCGGCGACATCGTCGGTCCTGAAACTGCTCGCGACGGAATTGCATCAGGCCATCACCAAAGTCGGGCTCGACCTGTCACCGAACAGCCAGTTCGCGCAGGCAAAATATCTCTCCACGCGCGCCGCGACGATCTATTCCGGCACGAGCGAAGTGCACCGAAACATTCTGGCCCATGCCATTGGCTGTCCCTAGTCCTCGGCGTCCACTTCCATGATGTCTGCCATTGGGAGGCCGGCCGCAGCTATGCCGACATTGCCACATTCTTCATCGAACACGGACGGCGCACCGGAAACGCCGACGCCACCGATCAACTCGCCGCCTTCCAGGTGGATCGGCAGTCCGCCACGCCAATTGGCCACGTCTCCCGGGCCAATGCCCCACTCTGCGGTCATGGCCGTGGCATAGCCGTATTTGCCAGCTGACTTACCTTTCCACATGGCAATGTCGGACACGCCTGCGGATGCATCATCCATGCGCGCAAAGGCCCGCAAATTGCCGTGTTGGTCATAGACCGCGATCGCCACCGCCTGCCCATTGGCTTCGGCATGATCGATACACGCCGTAACAATCGTGCCAGCGGTTTCGAGCCCCATTGTGGGCTTGGCGTCCTGAGCCTGCGCGACCAGTCCGGCGGCGGCAAACAGTGTGGCCGTAATCAGTGTTCGGCGCATGATGCGTCCCTCCCTTTGTGTGGAAGGCAACGCTAGACGGGGACGNCCGGCTTGGCCAGATGGAATTCAAACGAGCGCGTCATCTTTCGACTTGGCGCGCGCCGCAATCCCATCATAGACAAACTCCTCGCCGTCCAGATCGATGAGCGGCATCTCGTCTTTCTCGCGCCAGTAATCCTGCGAGTGTTGCCAGATGTCATGCGCGCCACGTTTGGGCATCAAGTGAAGTGATCGCATCATGTAGCCAGGATTGAAATTGTCCGTATCCATCCAGGGCAGGATATCCATCCTCTTGTCTTCCTCGCGCAATTCGACACGCACTTCCTTTGCACCGATATCATCCATATGCTTCAGCATGCGGCTGATAAAATCCCCCATAAGATCCACACGCAACGTCCAGCTGGCGCGGAAATAGCCAAACACCCATGCCATGTTGGGCACGCCGGTGAACATCATTCCGCGATAGGTAACCGTCTGGCTGAAGTCGATGGGCGCTCCATCTTTGGAAAACGGGATGTCTCCCAAGACCGACAGGTTGAAGCCCGTCGCCGTGATGATGATGTCAGCCTCAAGCTCTTCGCCCGATTTCAGCAGGATGCCCTTTTCAGTGAAGTGATCGATATGATCGGTGACGACGCTGGCCTTGCCACTTGCGATGCCCTGGAACAGGTCCCCATCGGGCACAAAGGCGATGCGCTGTTGCCACGGGCGATAGTGTGGCGTGAAGTGCGGATCGATCGGGTAGTGAGGCCCAAGGAATTCGCGCACACCCTTGAGCAACTCGGCTCGCACAAGATCCGGCTGTTCCTCTGCCAGGTTCATGAACTTCGTCTGATCAAACAGGACCCGGCGGCGGATGATCTGGTGGATCCATGCCGGATCAACATTTTGCTCGCGCAGGGCATCCGCCAGCTCATTCACATTGCGGCCGGGCGTGAAATAGGTCGGCGAGCGCTGCAATAGCGTGACATGTTCGCAATCCTCGGCGATGGCAGGCACGATTGTCGCTGCCGTGGCGCCGGAACCGATGCAGATAACTTTCTTGCCTTTGAGATCGACATCTTCTGGCCAGGTCTGGGGGTGGATGATCTGCCCCCGGAAGTCCTCCATGCCGTCCCATTCGGGCGTGTAGCCCTTCTGATGATTGTAGTAGCCTTGGCACATCCAGAGAAAGTTTGCGGTGAAAGTCTGCGTGTCGCCCGTATCTTCGCGCTTGGCGGTTACCGTCCAGAGCTTGTCACGGGATGACCAGTCGGCACCGATGATCCGGTGATTATACCGGATGTGGCGATCCAGACCGTTCTCCTCGATCACTTCGCCCATATACGTCATGATCTCTTGCGCCGCCGCGATGGGCGCACCGGTCCACGGCTTGAAACGGTAGCCGAAGGTATAGAGGTCACTGTCTGAGCGGATACCGGGATAGGTATGCGTGCGCCATGTACCACCGAAGCCGCCCTGGGCTTCAAGCACGCAGAAACTCTTGTCCGGGCTCTGGTGTTGCATGTGCCATGCTGCGCCGACGCCCGAAATCCCTGCGCCAATGATCAGCACGTCAAAATGTTCTGCGGGCGTGGCGGGCAATGTGGGCATGATTTCCTCCGGAGTGCCGGGCCTTTTTGTCTAGCCCTGATCTTGCTGACTTCATTGAACCAGCTTGTTGATCTCATATCACTCAGGAATAGCCCCTATTGTAAGGCGTGACCTCGCGGCAGGGCGCGTGCTGCAGGCGGTGCCTTCACCTCGCCCAATTCCTTCGGCATTTAGCTTGCTGGAAACCCGAATTCAGGTATCTGGAAAACATGGCGAAGACACCACGCAAAACGCCCAAAAAGGCGGCCAAGACGGGCGGATCGCAGGCGATTAAGGTGCCGCGGTCACGCTTTGGCTTTCTCGGCACACGTGCTGGCCGTTACCTGATGCTGTTCATCCTTGTCGTGATGCTGATTGGCGCTGGGTGGGCCTTCTGGAAATGGCGTTCGCTTTATTTTGGCATGCCGAGCCTGCCGCCGGTCGCTGAGCTGTGGGACGCCAAGCGTGAAGCCGCGATCGAATTCGTTGACCGCGATGGCAACACACTGGACGTGCGTGGGCCGCGCTATGGCCGCGCGACTGATATTAACCGCCTGCCCCCGCACGTGCCGCAAGCCTTCATCGCCGCCGAAGACAAGCGCTTCTACGAGCATGATGGGGCAGACGACGCCGCCATCGCACGTGCAGCCTGGTCGAACATGCGCGCCGGGGAGACCGTGTCCGGTGCGTCCACGATCACCCAACAGCTCATCAAGAACCTTGTTCTGGACAGCCGTCAGACCATGTCCCGCAAGGCGCAGGAAATGAAACTGGCGCGCGAACTCGAAAAGAAGCTCGGCAAGGACGAAATTCTCACGCTCTATCTGAACCGGGTCTATTTCGGCGCCGGCCTTTATGGGATCGACGCGGCCTCACGCTATTATTTCGGCAAGCCGCCGGAAGACTTGTCCATACCGGAAGCTGCCATTCTGGCTGCGCTGCCCAAGGCGCCGTCAAAACTGAATTTGCGGGAGAACCTGGAAGGCGCCAAGTCACGCCAGCTCTATGTTCTGGAACAAATGGCCGATCTTGGCTTCATCACGGCCGATGAAGTGACCGACGCCATTGAGACAGACATCACCATCATCGACGCGCCCGCCTATGATCCCCAACTTGGCTATGTGATGGACACGGTTGCCGACCGGGTGAAGCTTATGCTGCCGCGGCCGCCGGGTGATATGGTGGTGACCCTGTCGCTCGATATCGAGATGCAGGACAAGATACGCGCAAAGCTGGACGCGCGCATGGAGAAAGATGGCAAGGACGCAAAAGCGAGCCAGGCGTCTGCCCTCGTCATCGACCGCGATGGTCGCGTTGTGGCGCTGGTCGGCGGGCGCGATTTCACCGAGTCAGAATTCAACCGTGTGACGCAAGCCAAGCGTCAGCCGGGCTCCAGTTTCAAGCCCTTTGTCTATGCCGCGGCGCTGGAGAATGGTTATTCACCCTATGACGTATTCGAGGATGCCCCGCTCGCCATTGGCAAATGGCAACCCGAAAACTATGGCGGCGGCTTCCTGGGGCCCATGACATTGAGCGAGGCCATGGCGCGCTCAACCAATACGATTGCCGCTGAACTGACGCAGGAAGCCAGCGAAGAAAGCGTCATCAATATTGCACGTCGCTTTGGCATCACGACGCCGCTGCAGCCGTTCCCCTCCATTGCGCTGGGCAGCCAGGAAGTTTCATTGTGGGAAATCACCCGCGCATTTGGCACGTTCCAGTCGGGCGGGCTGCGCATGGATCCGTGGCTGATCGAGAAGATCGAAAATTCGCGCGGCGATGTGCTCTACACGCGTCCCGATTATAATCGGGACCGGGTCTATGATCATGAGCTTGCCAAGGAAATGAACGGCATGCTCGCCCGCGTCGTCAATGCCAGGTTCGGAACCGGCCGCCGTGCGCGGTTTGGCAACTGGATGGTCGCCGGCAAGACCGGCACCAGCCAGGACTGGCGCGATGCCTGGTTCATCGGATTCACCAACGCATATGTCGGGGGCGTTTGGGTCGGCAATGATGATGACAGTCCCATGGCAAAGGTTTCCGGGGGCGGTCTGCCAGCCGATCTCTGGTCGGACATCATGGAAATCGCCCATGCGGGTATGCCGCCAGAGCCCCTGCTTGGCGCAGAAGCGGGCATTGAAATGAGCGAAGCCGCCGAAGAACGCGTGACCTTCTATCGCGGGATGGCGCAGGCGTTTGGTACAGCGTCAAGCTCGCGCAGCGGAACCAGCAACGGCGTGCGGATCATCCGCCAATAGATGCGGTATGATGGCCGGGACTTTCCCGCGCCGGACAAACCCATTAAAGACCGCGCATGTTTGATACTGCTGTCTATGAAACCCTGATGCTGGCCCTTGATGACGGGGCCGTAACCTTGCCCGATGAGGGGCCGATCCTGTTCCTGCGCGCAGAGCTGTCGCCGCATCTTGCACGCCTCCCGAAAGAGCGCCTTGTCTGCCAGAACAGTTTCAAGCCGGATCATGAGGCACTGAAGGCTGCCGGGTTTGATGTCCTGCCGCCCGAGACCGAGACCTTCCCGGCCACACAGCTGACCCTGCTCCTGCCACCTCGCCAGAAGGATGAGACACGCGCCCTATTCGCCCGCGCCCTGCGCGATGCGCCGGAGGGCGGCGTGATCCTCGCCTGCCTGCCCAACACGCTCGGCTCCAAGACGATCGAGAAACTGCTGCGCGAGATCGCCGGCGAGACAGAGGCGCNTTCAAAGAACAAGTGCCGCGCCTTCTGGACCGTCAAGAACAGCTCACAGATAAATACCGACCTGATGGAAGAGTGGATCGCGCGCGATGCACCACAGGAAATGGAAGCCGGTGTGTGGAGCCGCCCTGGCCTGTTCTCCTGGAACCGGATCGATGCAGGGTCTGAACTGCTTGCAGACAGCGTACCGGAAAACATTCGCGGGCGCGGCGCAGATTTTGGCGCAGGCCAGGGATTCCTGTCCCGCGAGATCCTCCAGCATTGCCGACATGTCGAGCACATGACCCTGCTGGAAGCTGAACATCGCGCCCTGCCCTGTATTGCGCAAACTCTATCCGGCTTTGAAAACTGGGACATGAAATGGGCAGATGCGACGAAAGAAGGTGGCGGCACGCTGTACGATTTCATCGTAATGAACCCACCTTTCCATGTTGGTCGCGCCGATGCCGCATCGCTGGGTCAGGATTTCATACGTTCTGCCGCAAAGGCGCTCCGTGGCAGCGGGCAACTCTGGCTGGTTGCCAATCGTCACCTGCCCTATGAAGAAGTTCTTGGCGAATGTTTCAAGACGTTCGAAATGCTGGAAGACTCAGGCGGCTACAAGATTCTTCGTGCGGAAAAACCAAAGCGGAAGCGATGAAGCCTGATCGTCAGCTTGCAAAGTATTTGGCGAGCCTGGGCTATGGCAGCCGCAAGGAAATGGAGGCCGCGATCCGCGCAGGCCGCCTAACCGGCGCAGGCGATGATCTTCGCTTCGACGACGAACCGCTCGACCCGGCGCCCGGCATGGTGTTGATCATGAACAAGCCAGCGGGCTTTACCTGCTCGCGGGCCGACCAGGGCCGACTGGTCTATGAATTGCTTCCATCACGCTTCCTCCAACGCAGCCCGCCCCTCTCAACGATCGGGCGACTGGATGCAGACACGACAGGACTTTTGCTGTTCACGGATGATGGTAAACTGCTTCACAAACTGATCTCACCAAAATCAGCAACCGAGAAAACCTATGAGGCATCTCTGGCGCGCCCGCTGGAGGGTCATGAGGCAGAGCTGTTTGCCAGCGGCACGCTAATGTTGCGAGGTGAAGAGAAACCTCTATTGCCAGCGCGTCTCGAAGTCACCGGCGAGCGCTCGGCGCGCCTGACCATTACGGAAGGCCGATACCATCAGGTCCGCCGCATGTTTGCTGCCGCAGGCAATCACGTAGAGGCCCTACACCGCGCCAGCTTTGGCGCGCTGGAGCTTGGCGGTCTTCCGGAAGGCGAGTGGCGCGTGCTGGATGAAGACGGCCTTGCACGGCTTGGTGCATGAAAAACCCCGCACGTCCGAAGACGCGCGGGGCAAGTCGCCAGGGTCAGGGGCCTAGTTCTTGGTCAGACCCAGCGACTCGACCGTAGAGATGGTCAGGTAGCCAACCGGCAAATTGTTGGACCGCTGGTAGGATTCCATTGCGGTAAGCGTGGCCGGGCCGAATTCACCATCGACCGGGTTCGAATAGCCCGCATCGGAGAGCGCCTGCTGAACGCTGCGGATCTTGGACGAGGTCGCG
>JGI24651J20071_1000165_pt1 | contig 11453 bp, 7 predicted proteins | sample MalvirmetagMSP91_FD_20071 | JGI IMG/M metagenome (IMG submission 20071)
CTTTTGTAAATGGCGACACGGTGATTGTAACCAAAGATGGAAAAGCCGCTTCTTTTAGTGTAGCAAATCCTGCAAAACCCGAGCTTGTCACCCAAATCGAATACCCTCAATACAAAAACACTACTATTATAGGAAAAGGAGATAACTATATTTATTTCAGAGCTTCCAGAAGCAACAACGAAGGCGAAATGGAGGCTAAAGTTTTAATGATTCACAAAACATCGCTCGTCTTGGTTAATGAATCGGATCTGAATTTCGGCTACCAAGCTGTTAAAATCACTAATACCGGAACTACTTCTAATGAAGGTGTAATTGAGAAAAATCGAGATGTACTTACTTTCTATAATGCTAACTATAGTAGTTTTAATGCTTATAGGATGAAAGAACGTTCCAGTTTTACAAACAGTAGCATAGATTCGCTGGTTTTAGTAGCCAAAGGCTCTGATTTGATTCCATTTACTCTTGGCTTTGCTGAAAAAATTGTTTTTAATCATGGACAAATTATATTATCGATGATCTTTAACCGAGGTGATGAATATCCTGTTGGATATGGAATTTATACTATTTCTCAATCTGAGAGAACCCCAGTTTCTAATGAACAAGATCATCTTGATCTTCCGGCATCAATCCAATTATCTCAAAATTACCCAAACCCTTTCAACCCAACAACTCAAATAAGCTATATACTTCCGAAAGCAGCCAATGTTCAGCTAACGATAACTAATACTCTTGGTCAGCGAGTAGCTACTTTAGTTAACCAACGCAAAAGTGCAGGAAAGTACACAGTGAATTTTGATGCTTCAGCACTTTCAAGTGGTGTATATTTTTACACAGTTAAAGCTGACAATTTCATTAAAACAAAGAAAATGCTTTTAATAAAATAGATTCTCGTTCAGAGTTAACGAGTACGTTCTAACTTGGCTCTATCTATCGGGTAATCTCTTTTTAGAAATGAAATCTTCCATAAAAAACGCTCCGACGGAGACCATCGGAGCGAGTATCAACTCGGATTAAATTACTTCAGATCAAACCGATCTAAGTTCATCACTTTATTCCAGGCTTTTACGAAGTCGTTTACAAACTTCTCTTCTGAGTCACTTGTACCGTACACTTCTGCAATTGCTCTGAGTTCTGAATTAGAACCAAAGATCAGATCTGCTCTGGAAGCTGACCATTTTACATCTCCGGTCTTTCGATCGCTTCCTACAAATACATTTTGTTCATCTGTAGTTGCTTGCCATGTTGTATTCATATCCAACAGGTTCACGAAGAAGTCGTTGGTAAGCGCTCCAGGCTTATCAGTAAACACCCCTTTCTTTGATCCGTCAAAATTGGTTTCCAGAACTCTCATTCCACCAACCAATACGGTCATTTCCGGAGCAGTTAAAGTCATAAGTTGAGCTTTATCCACCAACATTTCCTCTGCAGTAGTTTTATGCTTTGGTGCAAAATAATTACGGAATCCATCTGCTGCAGGTTCTAACCACGCAAACGAATCTACATCCGTTTGCTCAGCAGTTGCATCTGCGCGCCCTGGTGTAAATGGTACTGAAATGTCATGCCCTGCTTCTTTTGCAGCTTTTTCAATTCCTGCACTTCCACCTAAAACGATCAGATCTGCCATGGAAACTTCTTTTGAGAAATCACTTTGAATTCCTTCGTAAACTTTCAACACTTTAGCTAGTTGATCGGGATTATTTACTTCCCAATCTTTCTGAGGAGCTAAACGAACTCTGGCACCATTTGCTCCACCTCTTTTGTCAGACCCACGATAAGTAGATGCAGAAGCCCAAGCCGTTGAAACCAATTCTGAAACTGATAATCCAGAATCCAGAATTTCCGCTTTCAAACCGTCAATATCTTTTTCGTTGATTAGAGCGTGCTCCACTTCCGGTATCGGGTCCTGCCATAGCAATTCTTCTTCCGGAACTTCAGATCCAAGCAACAACGATTTTGGTCCCATATCACGATGAACCAGCTTATACCAAGCACGTGCAAAAGCATCCGCAAATTCATCAGGGTTTTCATAAAATCTTCTTGAGATCTTCTCGTATGCAGGATCTGCTTTTAAAGAAAGATCAGTCGTCAACATAAACGGTGCATGCTTCTTATCCGAATCGTGTGCATCAGGAACTGTTCCTTCTCCACCACCATCAACCGGTCTCCATTGCCATGCGCCTGCAGGGCTCTTATACTTTTCCCACTCGTACTTAAATAGATTATCGAAATATAAGTTACTCCATTCAGTTGGTTTTTGAGTCCACGCTCCTTCTAATCCACTGGTAATAGTATCAGCACCTTTTCCGGTTCCGTGAGCATTTTTCCAGCCTAATCCCATTTCCTCAATGGTTGCAGATTCCGGTTCTGTTCCAAGATTGGATTCAGGTGCAGCACCGTGCGTTTTCCCAAAAGTATGTCCACCCGCTATTAATGCTACGGTTTCTTCATCATTCATTGCCATTCGGGCAAAAGTCTGTCGGATGAAAGCCGCCGCTTTTAAAGGATCAGGTTCTCCATCAGGTCCTTCAGGATTTACATATATCAATCCCATGTGGTCCGCACCGAGAGGTTTTTCCAAGTCTCCTTCTTCATTGTGGCGTTTATTTCCCAGCCATTCACCTTCTGCTCCCCAGTATACATCTTCTTCCGGCTCCCAGAGATCTTCACGTCCGCCGCCAAAACCGAAAGTCTCAAAGCCCATAGATTCCAGCGCTACGTTTCCGGCAAGTATCATCAGATCTGCCCACGAAAGCTTCCTTCCATACTTTTGTTTGATGGGCCAAAGTAAAAGTCGTGCTTTATCAAGATTTACGTTATCGGGCCAGCTGTTTAGCGGAGCAAAACGTTGCATTCCGGTTCCTCCACCGCCACGTCCATCGGTTACTCTGTAGGTTCCGGCACTATGCCAAGCCATGCGGATCATCAGTGGACCGTAATGTCCAAAGTCTGCCGGCCACCAGTCCTGAGAGTCCGTCATTAATTCTGTCAGATCTTTTTTAACAGCTTTCAGATCCAGTTTTTTAAATTCTTCTGCATAATCAAAATCCTCTCCCATAGGATCTGACTTAGACGAATGTTGGCGTAGAATATTCAAGTTCAGTTTATTGGGCCACCAATCTTTATTTCTGGTTCCGCCTCCGGCATCTTTGCTCATTGAGCCATTATGAAATGGGCACTTACTAATATCATTTGCGTTATAGGTTCCCGAGCTTTCTTTTTCTTTATCTGACATAATCCTTTTTCTTTACAGTTTTAATCCATCAACAACATAAAAAATCATTTCATTCTAATTGATAGATATTCATTATCAAGGCGTTAAAATCAATCTTACTATTTGGGTATATTTTAAATGGATTCTTCCTTTTCTTCTTCTATGCAAATTAACACGTCCATCCCCAAACATATTCTTCCTGTAATTGTATTCTCACAATTTGCGGGAACTTCTCTTTGGTTTGCCGGAAATGCCGTTGTTCCTGAACTCATCGAAGAACTTAATTTGCTGGAGATGTTTGTGGGATTCATCACGATGGCTGTACAATCGGGATTTATCATTGGAACTTTAGTATTTGCAGTCTTAAGTGTTGCGGATAGATTTTCTCCAGTAAAAGTATTTTTAGTGTGTTCTGTTTTGGGAGCGCTGGCAAATATTCTGACCATTTACAGTTCAAATTTTACAGAAGTAATGTTCGCTCGATTATTTACCGGGTTTTTTCTTGCCGGAATTTATCCTGTTGGAATGAAAATAGCTTCCGACTGGCATAAAGAAGGTCTTGGAAAAGCACTAGGATATTTGGTGGGAGCACTTGTGTTAGGAACCGCTTTCCCGCACTTTCTTAAATATCTAGGTGGCGACTTACCATGGAGATTTGTGATCGCAGGAACTTCTGTTCTATCTGTTATCGGAGGCTTAATGCTTTTCTTTTCTGTTGCTGATGGTCCTTATCGTGTAAGAAGAAATTCTTTCAATCCTTCTATGTTTCTTACTCTGTTTAAAAACTCAAACTTTCGGTCTGCTGCTTTCGGATACTTCGGACACATGTGGGAATTGTACACGTTCTGGGCTTTCATTCCTACTTTACTTGCTTTCTACGCGCTATCGAACCACGACTTCGTAATAAATATCCCTTTGTGGTCGTCCCTTATTATTGGTATTGGAGGAATAAGTTGCGCTGTTGGTGGATATATTTCTCTTAAAAAAGGAAGTAAACTAGTTTCTCAGATTTCGCTTTTAATCTCCGGATTGTGCTCTGTATTAATTCCTTTCTTGTTTAATGCACCGGCCTGGGTATTTCTGGGGCTTCTATTGATTTGGGGAATATTTGTGATTCCGGACTCTCCTCAATTTTCCACACTTGTAGCTCAATCAACAGAAAGTTCCTACATCGCCACAGGGCTTACCATTGTTAACAGTATTGGTTTTGCAATAACGATTGTAAGTATCCAGCTTGTAAATTTAATGTGGGCACATTTTCAAAGTCCGTTGGTATTTTTGGTGATTTTTACCGGACCATTGATTGGATTTTTATCCATCTCCATGTTTAGCAGAGAGTAACGCAGGTAGTCATCATTTTTAGTTATATAATTGATATTTATAAGCTTCTTTTCTATAATAGCTTATTATATAACTAATGATAGTACCATGATTAAAAAACTTAACTTTATTGCCTTTCTTTCTTTAATCTTTATTGGGTTTGTAGCTTGTTCTGATAATAGTATTGCACCAGTCGATGCCGATCCCGAAATACCGGAATTAGAATTAATTTCAACTTTACAAACTCAAATTGGTACTGAGCGTACAGATGTGATTGACGCCGAACTGGCTTCTAACGGAGTCGTTATACTTGGTGCTTATAAAGACCTTGATAGCTCATGCATTGGTATGAAGTTGTTCTTAGCAAAAGTTAGTTTTGACGGTAAAGAACTATGGAAAAGAAAATACTCTGATATTGATGCGTCCAAATGTGATCGTTTAGATTTAGTTATTACAGATGCGGATGAAGTTGTTGTTTTTGGAGCTACCCGTGTTGTTGAAACAGGTGATTATGATTATCACGTTTATAAGTTTACTACAGTAGGTGATCTTATGTGGCAACAAACTATTGATTACTCCGATTATGATATATTTATATCGGGAACACATAAAGCAAATGGAGAAATAGTCGCATATCCGTATGAATTCGGTTCTGACACATTTAGAAAAGTAACTTTGGATACCAACGGAAATATTCTGGAGGATATTGAAAGCCCTAGTTTCACATATAATCATTTTAACATTATCCACACCCCTTCAAGAAAGAAGATTTATACTTCCCCAAATGATGGCGGTACAGATCTGAAAGTTTATGACAGAAACCTGCAACTCCTTTCGGAATTAAATATCCCTTTAGCAGTAAGTTATCTGAATGAAGCTCAAGGTTCAGAAAACGGTTACTTTGCTTACTCCGGGGACTTATTGAAATTAGATTCAAATTTTGAAACAGAATGGAGTTACACCCCGGAATACTCACATAGCCATATAAGCCCTGCCTCAATAGCAGAACACAAATATGCAATAATTGAAGAAAGATCATTTTCTCCCGGTAGTTATACTGCTTATGTGATTTCAGTAATAGGAACCGGAGGACAAATCCTGTCGAGAAATATCATAGAACATAATGGAAACTACCCCACTGTTCGTAAGGTTCTTTCTCGTGGAAATAATGATGCTATAGTAGTATACCACCTTGGTTTAAATGCCGGTATAAATATTTATCAGCAGCAATAATTTAGGTGTAGCTAACAAAATTTATTTTACTCTTAAAATCTATCTCAGAATTATGACATCGAAAAATAGTATACCTTCACATCAATACTGGTATTTTTTAGTGATTTTAATAGCGATCACTTCTTGTAAAAATGGGTTTGATTTCGAACCGTCCTTAGAAGCGATCACCGTCGAAAAAATGGTTGATGCCAGTCTCCTTTATCCCGATGAAAATGGAGACTCTTCATGCGAATCTCTTATGGCAACCAAAAAAGGGTTCATGTGTCTGGGCTATTATTACGATTCTCAGAATAATGAATACATTAATACCATTACAACCTGGGATAACGAAGGAAATGCACTTAACATTAATGAATTCAGCAGCCCAAAAAGTAGCAGCTCTTATGTTTTAAGTTCTGTTGACAAATATATTAACACTTCAGACGGTTCAATAGTCGCATTAGGATTGGCTTCCAATATGTATACAGCATTCAAATTTAATTCGGATGGAGAGATGTTATGGGAGAAAGAAATACTGAGTTTTACCGATTACAAAAGATATTCAATTTCCCTTTTTGAAGGCGACGACAACTATTTTCTATTAGCCTCTGATGATGAACTACAAACCAAACATTCCACATTTGAAATATCTAAAGATGGATCTGAAATAAATGAAGAAGTTACAGAATCTGAATTTAGAAGGTTTACAGTTCGCAAAATCTCTAATGATAAAGCCATCTTTGTGGGTGCAAATACAAATAGTTTAAGTGGTGTCGTCAAAATTGCCGACATTAACGGAAAGACTATTAAGGAAAAAGATTACCCTACTCTTCCTCTTTCTTTCGGTGTATTTCTGGATAAAAGCAGATCTTATTTACTTGTTGATAATAGAGGTCGGGGATACAAAACAGATAAGAACTTAAATATTGAGTGGGATACTTCATTAAGCGGTTTTAGTTTTACCAGATCAGAAATTATTGAAACTGAGGCCGGTAATTTTTTATATAACACGCGAGAAGAAGTCTATCTGTACAGTATTGAAGGAGATCTGCTGGACGAATATCTCATCCCTCCTGAAAGTTTTGGTTTTAGAAATCCGATTAAACTCACTAACGGAAATATAGTTATTTCTACATATGGTGGAGCATCAAGCCAGCTTATATTTTTTAACACTAGTGAATAATCCGGAATTGGAATTTCTTAGTACAGCTTACTGTTTGGTATAGTGAAAAAAAACCAAAACATTTTACCAGAGGTATATTATGCCAGTTAAAAAAGCGTCAGCCGTTTGGAACGGAAACTTGAAGGAAGGAAAAGGATCTATTAATTCTGAAAGCGGAGTCTTATCTGAAGCTGCTTTTACTTTTGCGTCCAGATTTGAAGATGAAGGAAAATCTAATCCCGAAGAGTTAATCGGCGCAGCCCATGCCGGTTGTTACTCCATGGCATTATCTAATGAATTACACAGCGCCGGTCATGACTCCAAAAGTGTCTCAACCAATGCCGATGTATCTTTAGAAATGGTAGACGGCACACCTACAATCACGAAAATTAAATTGACAACCAAAGCTGATGTTCCCGGACTAAGTGACAGTGAATTCCAAAAAATTGCATCGGCTACAAAAGAAGCATGTCCGGTTTCCCGTGCTCTTGAAAGTGTGGATATCGAATTAGAGGCTTCTCTGGCCTGACTTTATTTTTACTTAAATTTTCACATATAAAGCCATTCCAATGTGAATGGCTTTTTTTTTGGCCCTAAGAATGCTATAATCACGTAATTATTTTCTATCGTGGCTAAAAAAATACGGGTTTCAAAACTACTTCTATTACTTGGAATTTGGTTAGTATTGTCTGCTAACTCATACAGCAATGTATTTACAGATTTTCAAACGTTCCAAAGTGATACCAATCAAGTTAAGTCAATGTTTTCGGACATTGAACACTTAATGGATATAGGTAACTTTACAAAGGCTTATCAAAAACTAGATTCCGTAGATTTCCTGTCTGAACAATTTGATTATGAATACGGATTAGCTTTTTCAGGTGTAAAACGGGCAGAAATATTACTGATTAAGAAACAAATCGATTCTGCTCTTACTTCCATAAATAAAGTTATTGATCAATTTCCTGACAGCAAATTACGTTTCAATTTTTATAATACACAGGCTGCGGCTTACAATTATAAAGGACAGTCTAAACTGGCAATTGAATCTTTCAGAAAAGGCTTAAACTATATTGAGTTCCTTCCTCCTGATAAAAAGTCCCGATCTATTGCTGCCATTCATGTAAACATGGCGGGGGCTTATCATAAACTTGGCGACAGGTCCAATACTATAAAAAACTATCTTGAAGGATTACAGTTTGCAGAATCAACAAAAGATTCTTCTTTTTTGACGATTACACTAAATAACCTGGGAGATACATATAATTCTTATTCGCAATATGAACGCGCTGAGTATTATTTAAAAAGAGCGGAAACTATAGCATTACAAAATAGTTATACCCCGGATCTGCTCAGAATCTATTTAAATCTGGGTAATACTTATAGCAATAGTGAGAAATACGACGAAGCTTTACAGTATTACGAACAGGCTTTAGCTTTAAATAAAGAAGTAAGACCAGATACACCTCCTTTTCAGATCGTCTATAATCTGGGAGTTCTTTACAGCAACAAAAGGCAGTTTACAAAAGCTAAAGATGCATTTGAGGAATCTCTGCAGTACTGTATCGATCTTAAAATCCCTCAAGGATTGTATTTTAATTACAAAGGATTAGGAGATCTGTATGAAAAATTCTCTCAGCCTTATTCCGCAATTAACTGGTATCAAAAAGCACTTGATGTAGCAACTGATCTGGATCAAAACCTCTATATAGTTCAACTTCATGAAAAACTTTATTTAACCAACAAAAAAGCAGGAGAAACCGCTCAGGCACTGAAAGCACTCGAGAATTTTAAAGCTCTTTCAGATAGTATTGCGAAGCAAGAATCAGATGCTGCACTTTCAGAACTGGAGAGTGAAGTTGAGCTGAACAGACAAACAGAAATCAATCGACTTCTGGAAGAAAAACAGGTGATTCAGGAACGACAATTAGTTCTGACAAGAAATCTTAATATCGCAGCAGTAGTAGTTATAGTTATCATATTAGTTCTATTGTATGTGGTTTTCAGATCGGGAGCTGAACGTAAAAAAGTAAATCTGGTTCTGAATAATCAGAAAAAAGAACTCGAAGAACTTAATCAGACAAAAGATAAACTTTTCGCTATTGTAGCACATGACCTTCGTTCGCCAATGGCATCGCTGCAAGGTATTTTATATATGATCAACAGCAGTGAGCTATCCCTTCAGGAGGTTAAAGATCTGGTGATTAGTTTGGAACCCACACTTCAAAAAAATATAAACACTCTGGATGACCTGCTTGCTTGGGCCAGAAAACAAATGTCGGGTATCACTATAAATCCTCAGGACATTGATACCAAGCCTGTTATTGATGATGTAATTTCTAAACAACTATTTGAGATAGATGTTAAAAAGCTGACTATTTCGAATAAAGTCCCTGAGCAAACAATTGCTTTTGTGGACCTGAACGCTTTCAAACTCATTATTAGAAATCTTCTTTCTAACAGTATTAAATTCACTCAATCAAGTGGTTCAATAGAATTTGATTGCACTGAAGATAATGGCTCTGTTACCTTCACTATCAAGGATACCGGAATTGGGATTCCCGCAAATCTACGTGACTCGATCTTTAAAGATAAGTCAAAAACACGCCTGGGCACTAATATGGAGTTGGGTAATGGTTTTGGTTTAAGCTTATGCAAAGAATTCGTACTCAGAATGAATGGTGAAATTTATTTTGAAAGTGAAGAAAATGTCGGCACAACCTTTTTCTTAACTCTTCCTAAAAAAGGATAAATAAAGAGCGATATTTAAAAGAAATAAAAAGCCACATCCTAATTCAACATTAAGCTTTTCATTTCTTATCTTTAGACTTCTCAAGAATCATCCAAATTCGGAGTTTTTAATGAGCGACAAACCTCGCGAGTATTGTGGAATTTTTGGCATCTTTGATCATGAAGAAGCTGCACTAACCACATATTACGGCCTGCATTCACTTCAACACCGCGGCCAGGAATCAGCCGGAATTGTTACCAGTCATTACGACAAAGAAAAAGAACGCATGGTTATGCCTTCTTATAAAGATTTTGGTTTGGTGCTTAGTGTTTTCGACAAACCAAAGATCATGAATAAGATCTTAAAGGGGCGTTCAGCTATCGGGCATAATAGATATTCCACTTCCGGGTCTTCTAAAAACCCGGCAAACATCCAGCCTTTCAGAGTTCATTACAGAAACGGAAATCTGGCCATCGGTCACAATGGGAATCTCTCTAACGCAAAACAGATTCGTTCGAGATTCAGAAAAGAAGGCGTTTTATTTCAAAGTACTTCCGATACCGAATTGATCCTTCATCTGATTTCACACAGCTTGAAGCAGGATCAGATGGGGCAAATAATGGACGCTCTGCATCAAATTGAAGGAGCATATTGTCTGGTAATACTGACTGATGATAAATTGATCGGTGTAAGAGATCCTAACGGCTTCAGACCTTTAGCACTTGGAAAAAAAGACGGGAAATTCTGCCTAGCCAGCGAAACTTGTGCTTTTGATATCAACAATGCTGAATACATTCGTGATGTTGAACCAGGCGAAGTTGTGGTAATTGATCAAGAAGCTTCTGATTCCGGAGAAGTCAAGTCATACTTCATTGAACCAAAGGAAGGCACTAAAACAAGCCAGTGTATTTTTGAATATGTTTATTTTTCCCGACCCGACAGTATGATCTTCGGTGAAATGGTTGACAAGATCAGAAGAAATTTAGGGCAAGCTTTAGCAAAAGAACATCCTATTGATGAAGTAGTTACCATTAAAGACTCTTCCAAAAAGCCTGTCATCATTTCAGTTCCTGATTCCAGTAACACCGCAGCAATCGGATATGCAAATGAGAATCAGAAAATGGGCCACGAATGCAAATATGACATTGGCTTGATCCGTAATCACTATGTAGGTAGAACGTTTATTTCTCCCGGACAAAAATCAAGAGAGCAAAAAGTTCGAACGAAATTCAACCCGGTTCGTGGCGTCATTGAAGGACGATCCGTTATTATTGTTGATGATTCTATCGTAAGAGGCACAACTTCCCGTTTATTGGTTGATATGATTCGTGCTTGTAATCCTGCAGAAATTCACTTTTTGGTTAGTTCTCCTCCAATTATCAGTCCGTGTTATTACGGAATGGATTTCCCAAGTCCTGAAGAACTTATCGCCAATAAATTTGAACGAAATGTAGATAAGATCGCTGAAGAAATAGGCGTGGACAGTTTAAGATATTTATCCGCTGATGGATTGGTAAATGCCGTTAAGGAAGCGAACCCTTCGGGTCACGATTATTGTACTGCTTGCTTTACGAGCAACTATCCTGTCCCTGTAAATTTTGGTGTTGAAAAGGAAGAGAATGAACTTGTTTAACGGTAAAGCTAAATTCATAACCAGCGCTACCAAAATTGAAGAATGCCCACCGGATGAATTTCCGGAAGTTTGTTTTGCGGGTCGCTCCAATGTTGGAAAGTCTTCGTTGATAAACGCAATTGTGAATCGAAAGAACATTGCACGTACTTCCAATGTGCCCGGTAAAACCCAGCAAATGAATTAT
>JGI24651J20071_1000170_pt1 | contig 11234 bp, 7 predicted proteins | sample MalvirmetagMSP91_FD_20071 | JGI IMG/M metagenome (IMG submission 20071)
AGGCGTGTCGGGCGCTGCTTCCGGAGACACACTCCAGCGCCACATATCTTCCTCGGCTTCCGCCCAGGGATCTTCCAGGTTGATACCTTCGTAAGAAATATGCAGCAAGTTGGCATCCATGGAGTATGGGCTCTTGCCCTTCTTCTTCTCCACCGGAATGTTGCGCTCGTCGCAATAAGCCAGCAGCTTCTCACGGGAATTCAGATCCCACTCACGCCAGGGGGCAATCACCTTCACACCCGGCTTCAGCGCGTAGGCACCTAACTCGAAACGAACCTGATCATTGCCCTTGCCGGTAGCGCCGTGGGAAATCGCGTCCGCACCGGTTTCGTTGGCAATCTCAATCAAACGACGGGAGATCAGCGGGCGTGCGATGGAGGTACCCAGCAGGTACTCCCCTTCGTAGATGGTGTTGGCGCGGAACATCGGGAACACGTAGTCACGAACGAATTCCTCGCGCAGGTCCTCAATGTAGATTTCCTTCACGCCCAGCGCTTTCGCTTTCTCACGCGCCGGCTCAACTTCCTCGCCCTGGCCGATGTCGGCGGTGAACGTCACCACCTCACACTCATAGGTATCCTGCAACCAGCGAACGATTACCGAGGTATCCAGGCCACCGGAATACGCCAGAACCACCTTTTTAATATCAGACATGCCCTTGCTCCAGACTGAACAGAATGGATGTATCAAAAATAAGGGGCGTATTGTACGGGACAGCGGGGGGAATGGCTATTGGGGCAAGAGTGCGACCTCGTTACTGGCCGCGGATGCCACCGGCAGGGCGCCAGGTGGCATCTTGGATAGAATGCACGGTATTCACACCAGAACGTCGTATTCAGACAGCCTGCTGTTGCTTGGAGGTAGCCTCTTCGCGGATGCCATCCCAGCCGTCTTTGATTGAGCGCAGAAGGTCCGCGACTTCATCAAGCTTAGCGACGTCATTCTTGGCATTCGCTTCAAAAAGGGTCCGCTCCATGTAGTCATAAAGCGATTCCAGGCGCACGGCCAGATCGCCACCCTTCTCGAAATCCAGAAAGCCACGGAGGCCACCGATGATTTCAATCGCTTTGGAAATCAATCGGCCTTTGCCCTCAAAATCCTTCGCCTGCATCCTGGCTTTGGCCATGTTAATGCGTTCCAACGCTCCGTTGTAAAGAAGCTGGATCAGCTTGTGAGGATCGGCATCCGTAATGCTGGTTTGGGCGTTTACGCGTTGGTAAGCCTGTAAACCGTTCATAAGTGACCTCTTTATTCGCTTTTCGTGCAATAAACATCAATTGTTATTGCGATTATTCTGTGGTGCCAGCGCAGCAAGCTGCTGGCTCACAAAGTCCTGTGTACTGTTCAGTTGCGAGATCAATGAATCCGCAGCTGTAAATTGACTCACCAGGCGCTCTCGATAGGCTGTAATTCTCTCTTCCAGCCGAATCTGATTTTCCTGAATTCGCTCCAGATCGCGGTTCAGGCTCTCGGTTCTGGTATCAATTGCACCATCGGCACCGACAAAGTTGGTGATCAGGTCAACCGTACGTTCGCCAACACCTTCAATAAATTGTATCGAGCCTCGACTTCCAGTCTGATCGCCCAATATTTGTACCTGGAGCCCAGACGCAGCACCGCTGTTTTCGCCCAGAAACAGTGTTTGCCCTTCGCCTTCAGCTGTTCTTCCGTCAATGGTACCCGCAACATCGAGGCCATCCGTGCTTGTGGCGGCATCCAATCCAAACGTAGCCGCGCTTTCAGCGGACGACAAGGTGACCGAAGACTCGCTGCCGTAGGTGGAGGAAGAGAAAACCAGCTCATCCCCACCAGCCCCCAGGCTCACCTGAACGGACCCATCTGACGCGTTCAGCGCGTTGTTGCTATTAAGCTGAGCCTGAATCTCGTCAACCAGATCCTGTGCACTGTTGTAAGTCTGCTGTGTAAGCTGAAGGTTAACGGAGGTATCACCATTAACCAGCAGTGAAAACTCATCATTTGTTCCATCAATAGTAACGGGAAAAGTGGCTGCGGCATTCCCGGCAAGCGTGCCTTGGGTCGCAGCCTGGGTCACGTTGATATCATAGGTTCCAGGTTCGGTGTTTACACCACTGCGAACAAACTCTACCTGGCTGTCGGTAGCCCTGCCCTGTTCGGCAAACAAGGCCGTGACATCGTCCGGATTAGCCTTTAACTGCGCCATGAACTCTTCGCGGTCAAATTCCAGAGAGCCAGTCTCGAAATTTGTGGTAATACCCACATCCGCCAGACTTCGGACACTTGCGTCTTCAAGCCCGGGAACAACGCGGGTCAGCACTTGGCGGAGTTGGTTCTGAATACCCCGAATAACGCTATCGCCAGTCAGAAGGCTTCCGCTACCGCTCTCTGCATTGAATCCTGCCAGNGCATCAATGGTTTCCTGCAGGCCATTAAATTTCTCGACAAAGCCCTGGACACGGTCTGCTACCGCTCCGAGATCCTGTTCAACCTTAACCGTGGACGTACCAGTGGCAGTCAGATCAAATGTCAAACCATCAATGACGTTCTCAAAACTATTGGTAGAACGGGTAACCTCTACGCCATTGATACTCATCACGGCGTCCGACGCGGCGATTGTCTCATTGAGACCGGCGCCCGCATCCATTGATGTGTTAAACGCAAAACGGGAAAGCCCCTGGGCATCGGTATCCGTTCCGGCGCTGTCGCCCGAAACGGAAATACTAACGGCGTTTGCCGTACCGGTTTCGTCTGCCGATAGTACGAGCTGGAAACCACTACCGGTATCGATTACGCCCGCTGAAACCCCTGCATCAGAATCGTTGATCGCGTTTGCCAGGCCCTGCAACGTGTCGTTACTGCTGTCTATAACAATATTGGTGGTGTTGTCACCAACAGAAAGCGTCATTGTTCCCTGGCCAACACTGGTCTTGTCGCGATCCGCGAATACATCACGCGACGCGAGCGCCTGAGCGCTGGCGAGACTTGTCACATCGACACTGTAAGTACCGCGGTTAGCCTTGGAGCTGTCCACAGACACAGCAACGTCTTCGTTGGACGACGTTGCAGAAAAGGCTTTGAGATTATCTGGAGCACTCAATTGCCGCATTGGAAGGCGCAGCTCTGTTACTGCGCTGCGAAGCGTGCCATAGGCAGAAATCAGCGCCTGGGTGCGCTCGGTTTTCTGAGCCAAACGATTTTCCGTCGGTGCCCGTTCCGCTTGCACCAACTGATCGACCAACTCGGAGGTCAGAACACCAGACCCGATACCCAACGATGATATATTTGCCATAGTATGTGCCTCCTCAGGAGGGCAATTTCCAATGCTATTCCATATATCGGCCTGAAGCGGCAAAACTTTGCCTTTTCTACCGACCAATTTTGTAACCACATGTAAGCAAAACACCGCCGGCCCCTTTCGGGTGCGGCGGTGCTGAACAACCGTTTTCAACGTCAGGCCAAGAGCGGCAAACTCTAGACCTTCGTGTTGAATAACGTCAGCGGTTCATCCTGCTGCAAGTTTTCTGCCAACCTCAACGCAACTTCATCCGGAATTTGCCGAATAACCTCTTGGGTGGACTGATCGACGACCTTGACGATCGTCTGTCCCCGCTCGTTATCCACTTCAAACTGCAAATCCCTCTGGACCGTCTGAACGAAATCGTTCAGTTGAGACACGGCATCATCCAATTTCTCTTTCTGTGCCTCACTGCGCCTTTCGAGCCTCTCAGCTTTCGAAAGTTCCTGAGCCCCGGACAACAACTCCGAACGCTCAGCAAGACCAGGTGATGAAGGTGCAGTCAGGGCGGAGGCATTCCTGCCTTCGGCCTGAGATGACGAAATTGCCCGAGCCGGAGCTAGCTCGCTGGAACGAATCAGCTTCAAATCCGGGCCATTCAGGTTAACGCCATTCATAGCTCACCTCGCTATCCTCATACAGCAGTAAACCGGGGCCCAAAGACCCCGGCCTTGCCGTTATGCCCCTGTTACTGCAGGAGGGACAGAACCTGCTGCGGNCGGGCATTCGCCTGCGCCAGTACNGAGATACCAGCCTGCTGGAGAACCTGNGNCTTNGACAGNTTNGCAGTTTCAGNNGCNAAGTCTGCATCCAGNATNCGACTGTTGGCGGCACTCAGGTTTTCGGAAGTTGTCGCCAGGTTTGCAATTGTACTCTCGAAGCGGTTCTGGATTGCACCAAGGTCAGCCCGAATAGAGTTCACCCTGGACAACGCCGAGTCTACTACTGCAATCGCAGATGCAGCTCCGTCCTCGCTGCTAATGTCGATCTGTGCGACTGTATTTGCAGAGCCGCTATTAACATCACCTGCTGCACTATTAAAAATCGAGCCGGCATCATCTCCAACGCTTGAGCTCGCTGAAAACGCCTGATCGGCCGACAGTTCAACTGTGCCGGTTACTACAGTGGAATCCGTATTGGTGCCAGTTGTATTCGCCGAAGTCAGATCGATTGCAGTTTGGGCGGTTGTGCCGTCACCAGCACCCGCGACTTCAATTGTATCTCCGTCTGCCGCGCCCAGAAAGGTAAGTCCGATGTCTTTACCTGTTGACTGAGAAAGCACAATTTCATTACTGGAGTTAATCTCTGCAGAAACTCCAGTCGTACCTGTCAGACCATTGATTGCATCAGCAAGTGCAGAAAGATCACCGGTAGTCACACTGGCAGTTGCCGTTGCGGACTGACCGCCACTCTCAATCGTCAAGCTTACGGAGCCACCTGCACTCAGGTTTGACAAAGTCGCGGAGGTTGACGCTGTCGCAGAAACACCAGTCGCCCCAGAAATGTCATTGACCTGACCTGCAATCTGCTCAGCCGACTCACCACCAGTCAGACTGAATGAGCCCTGAGCGACAGGGCCGTTGATAGTGACGTCTTGCGCCGCTACCGTGTTTGTGCCTGGAATTGTGGCGTTCGGGTTCGCCGCAGTACCCAAACCAAAGTTGGCATCTTCACTACCGGCTGTCAGGGAATAATTCGCAAGGTCAGTTGTTTTAGCGCTACCTACATCAACCGAGATAGTCTGATTGGCGTTAGCACCCACCTGGAATTTCTGAGCAGTAAAGCTGCCATCCAACAGATTCAAACCATTGAACTGAGTTGTCTCAGCAATTCTCTGCATCTCCTGTTGAAGCTGGTTTACTTCTGACTGAAGCGCAGAGCGATCCGACGAGGAGTTAGTAGAGTTCGCCGACTGAATGGACAGATCCCGGATACGCTGCAGAATGTTGGTCGTTTCTTCTAAAGCACCTTCAGCCGTCTGTGCCAGAGAAATACCGTCATTCGCGTTGCGCTGAGCCACATTCAACCCAGAAATCTGAGACTGGAAGCGGGTGGAAATCGCAAGACCTGCCGCATCATCTTTAGCGGAGTTGATGCGAAGACCGGAAGACAGGCGCTGCAAGGCTTGGTCAGAAAGGCTTTGCGATTTGCCCAACTGGTTCTGAGCTGACAGTGACGCAACGTTAGTGTTAATACCGAGAGCCATATTGCTTCTCCTTCGACATATGTCGTTATTTCATGGAAAAGGAATGGCGCCCATTTTCAGTTTGGGAGCGCCTCCCTGTTATTGCGCTTAACGGCGCCCCCGTCCGTACCTTTAGAAAAAATTGACGGTATTTTGTAAGGGAATGTAAAAGCGGCAATAGTCTTCCTTATACCGCTATATGTTGACGATCGGACTCGTGCCCTAAACATCGAAAACGACCAATAAAATCAATACTAATCAATGCCTTAAAAACACAACTCCGAAACTGGCACAACCTTCGCTTACCTTCCTGCAAAACGGCAATTAAATGAACTTCCGCCGGCAAGGCGTCCATTTTGATCGGGCACCGGGTTACCGGCATCTCTGAGCAGGGAGAAATGTTATGCCTCAGATCATCAANACCAATATCGCGTCGCTGAATGCTCAGCGAAACCTGAACACTTCACAGGAAGACTCCAACGTTGCCCTGCAGCGGCTGTCATCCGGCCTGCGCATCAACTCCGCCAAGGACGACGCCGCCGGGCTTGCCATCTCTGAGCGATTCACATCGCAGATCAAAGGCCTCAACCAGGCCATTCGAAACGCCAACGACGGTATTTCTCTGGCTCAGACTGCTGAAGGCGCGCTGGGCGAATCCGGGAACATCCTGCAGCGCATTCGGGAACTGGCGGTACAATCCGCCAACGCAACGAACTCCGCATCTGACAGGAAGGCCCTGCAGTCCGAAGTAAACCAGCTAAAAGGCGAGCTGGAGCGCATTGCCACCACCACCGAGTTCAACGGGCTGAAACTCCTGGACGGCACCTTCCAGGCCCAAAAATTCCAGGCTGGCGCCAATGAAAACCAGAGCATCGCCGTTTCCATCGAAGGCGCCCGAACCGCCGACCTGGCCAACAACACGCTCGACGCGGCCAACGCAACCCTGAACCAGGGCACCGGTTCAACAACGGCAGCGAATGCGACGTTACCCGCACAAAACACGATCGCCACGCAGAATCTCACCATTTCCAGCTCGCTGGACAGCCAGGTGGTGCCCATTACAGCAGGTGACACGGCAGAAGACATCGCCGCAGCCATCAACGACATTGGTGCCACGACGGGTGTGAACGCGACGGCAAGAACATCGGCGACCCTGAGCAACACCGCTACCACGCCAATCGCCGTGCCTCAAACCGTGTCGCTCACCCTTTCCAATGGGAGCAGCTCAGCGACCATTTCCGCGCAGATCACCGATGCAAACGACCTCTCAGCGATTGCACGTGAGGTGAACGCCGCGTCTGGCAAGACCGGCATTACCGCGGAAGTTGCTAACGACGGCAGTATCACGCTGATTCAGGAACAGGGTAAAGACATCACTATCGAAGACTTTACCGCTGCCGGCTCTCAACAGTTGGCGGTACAGGGTAGCGGCGACCCGAGCGCCATCGAACTGACAAGTGGTGGAGCTAATGCCACACGGGTTGCCGGCGAATTGACGCTGGACTCGTCCGTTAGCTTCGCCGCGACGTCTGACGCCACCCTGGCCGCAGGCAGCGTCCTGAACAGTGCGCAGAATACCGCCGCCGGCTCTACGCCTGAAGAAGTGGCAGGTATCGATATAAGCACCGTTGACGGCGCAACCAGCGCACTCGCAGTTGTGGACGCGGCATTGGAAACCATCAGTGGCATTCGTGCCGACCTGGGCGCTGCCCAGAATCGACTCGAGTCGACCATTGCCAACCTGAGCACGACCTCTGAGAACCTGTCGGCCGCGCGCTCACGGATTCGTGATGCAGACTTTGCCGCTGAATCCGCAGAACTCGCCCGCACCCAGGTGCTGCAGCAGGCCGGCTTGTCGGTATTGGCCCAGGCCAACGCAAGGCCACAGCAGGTTCTGCAGTTGCTGCAGGGTTAATCGGGTTTCGTCACAGAGTCAAAGGGGTAGCCCCATGCAAGCACAGCACAACATCCATGCCACAGACGCACAAAAAGCCCACATTGCGCGGCTACTGCTGCAGGCAAACCTGACTTATGCCGAGTCAAACAGCCCGACATCGCTGGTTCAGCGTCTCAAGGCGCGGCAGGAATGCCGTGACTACCTGAATGAGGTTCTGGCGCAGGAACCCGGTAACGCAGGCGCGCTGGGCTTGATGGGGCGTGTGGAAATGGACGAAGGGGCACTTGATAAGGCACACACCCTGTTCACGGACAGCTTGAGCCATGACCCGGCACAGCCCCAGCAGTTCACCAACCTGGGCTACTGGGCAATCAAGTCCGAGCGCCCGGCCCTGGCGGAGCAGTATTTCATCCAGGCCCTGGAAATGGACCGGCAATCCGCCGCCGCTTTCGGCGGAGTCGCCCATGCCAAGCGCCTTCAGGGCCAGTTCGACGTAGCCTACCTGCACTACCGCAAACTGCTGGAAATGGGCCTGGAATGGCCGTCTATCTATAGTGGCATGCTGACCTGTGCGGAGCATCTGGATGTGAAAAGGGCTGACACCAAACTGGCCCGCGACGCTATCCTTTTGCTGCGACATGACGGCCTGCCCCACCAGGAAATCGGCCGTTTCGTAGGCGCCATCATCCGCCAGCAATACGATCTGGAAAACCCGAATGCTCAAGTCGCTCTGGACGCCGCCAGCGAGGACGAACTGCTGATCCTGGCACTGGAAAAAACCCTGATGCCAGACCCAGCCGTGGAAGAGCTGGCCACCCTGCTGCGCCGGGCGATTATCGCGGAAGTCGCACAGACTGTTGAACTGCGGGACGAACTTCAACCGCTGGCGCTGGCCCTGGCGGTCTACGCCGATCGCACCGGTTACGCCCTGACCGCGGAGGACGACGAAGAACGGCTGGCCTCAGCCATCAACGACAGCATTTGCGCCCAACTTGCCATGGGCGAGCAACAGGATGGCATGATCGGTTCGCTGATCATCAGTGCCATGTACGGCGCTCTGTTCCATCAGAAGTATGCTGTACACCTTGGCCGCTGGAACCTGGTGGACTGGCCGGTTGCCATGCAGGGGATGATGGCCGCGAGCTACTATAACCGCGCGTCGGAAGAGGCCATCAAACAGAATTTCGACGAGAAATCAGCCGAGCTTTGTCTGGAGAAAACCGATGTGCCCCAGGCCTGGCCCAACTGGTCGAAACTTGCCTATCGCTCCGAAACCAGCCTGAAAGCCATAATGGCGACCGAGCTGGGCATGAGTACCGAGCAACTGCCGGAAACGATCCGAATCATGGTGTGTGGCGCCCAGTCCGGCCAGCGCGCCATGGAACTGGCGCACTACCTGAAAGACGTGGAAGTGATCGCCGTGGATGAATCCCTGGCCAACGTTGCCAAGGCAACGCGACTCGCGGGCGAGATGGGCATCAGCAACATCGTGTTCTGGCCCTGGTCCATCGCCCAGCAATTCGTCGCCGATGACCACAAGGTGCACTGGATCGAAATCGGGCGCCTGCCGTCAACAAGCATGACCGAGGTGTCCCTCGCAGCCCTGGTGAGTTCAGCGACCGGCAACGGTGCTGTTGTCCATATGCACACCGCCGTCAACGAACAGACCGATGGCGACAAACAGATCCGCCGCCTGATCTCCCAACACGACCTCAAACCGACACGTACGGCCCTGCGTCAACTCCGACGGATGGTACTGACCAATCGGCAGGATCCGATGTGGCAATCCCTGGTTGCCGAAACCGACTTCTACGGCCTGGGTGGCTGCCGCGACCGTTGGTTCAGTGAGCAGGATTCCAGGCAGCTAAAAGAGCTGATGGCGCTGCTCAGCAACGAAGTGGACTGGAAACTGGTAAAAGCCCGGGACACCGACGGCCACAGCCTCGCCACCAAGCCTGTACAGAAACAGATCCAGGCTGAGGCTCTGGGAAGCGAGGTGCAAAGCTTGATGGGTCAAGGCCTGTCCGTGTACTTCCAGCGCCGGCGCTAGACGTAAGGAATCAGGGATTCACCATAGAGGTGAAGCTCTTCCAGAACATGCCGCTTTTCCGGCGTAAGCTCCGGATCAGCGGCAAGATTCTGCAAAATCTTGAAGAACTCCTCCAGAGACCGCCACCCTTTCTTGGGCTGCATCAGCCGCTGCTGACGAAAGACTTCCCACTTCTCCTGCTCTTCGGATATCAGCGTATTGGGGTAATTCCTGGCGCGATAGCGAAACACCATTTCTTCCAGACGACCATCCTCAAACCGTACTTCCTGCTCTCCCAGGGTTTCTACCGGCTGTTGCAATAGCCAGTTGAGCTTCTCGCGGTCGGTTTTGCTGATAAAACCGCCAGCGTAAAGCTGTTCGTCCGGATCCGTCAGGTCACCTTCATGGGGGTGATCGAAGGCCTGAGCGATTCGGGCTGGCAGATCCGGCGCCTTGCGCAAAATGGCCAGGTGCTCACGCAGCTTGTCGCCGTCCAGTTCCAGCTCGGCAAGCCGCTCCTCAGAGAGGGATTTCAGCATGGTGGCGGGGGCCAGTACCGGGCACTTGTTCAGTTGCACGCCTTTGAGTGGAAAACGGCTGGTGCCCTCCCCTAACTCCGCCTGGGAAGTAAATACCCGCTCACGGATCTGCTCAGGCGTAGCGTGAATCAACTCGCTTGGGTCTTCGCGCAGGTCGTACACGATCACCAGGTTCTTGTTGGTGGGGTGATCAGCCAATGGCGCCACCATTGCGCAGCAACCACGGGTGGCCGGGTACTTTGCGGAAATGTGGAACACTGGCTTCATACTGGCAGTATCCAGCATGGCGCGGGCGGAGTGCTTGTCCTTGTTTTGCAGCACAAACTCAAACAGCTTTGGCTGCTTTTCCTTGATCAGCTTTGCCACCGCGATGGTAGCCTCTACATCCGACAGAGCATCGTGAGCGGCTTCATGGGCAATGCCGTTGGCGACCGTGAGTTCTTCCAACTTGAAACTGGGGCTGCCGTCTTCCTTCTTTGGCCATTGAATACCCTCTGGTCGCAACGCGTAGGTCAGGCGCACCATGTCGATGATATCCCAGCGGGAATTGCCGTTCTGCCATTCTCTGGCATAAGGGTCACGAAGGTTACGGTACAGGGTATGGCGGGACACTTCGTCATCGAAGCGCAGGCTATTGTAACCCACGGCGCAAGTGCCGGGCTGGCTGAAGGCCTCGTTGACCTGTGCGATAAACTCCGCCTCGGGAAAACCGTCTTCCAATGCCTTTTGTGGGGTAATGCCGGTAATCAGGCAGGCTTCTGGCGAGGGCACGTAGTCGTCAGCCGGTGCGCAGTAGATAATCAGCGGGTCTTCGATGATGTTCAGATCTGCATCGGTGCGCACCCCGGCAAACTGGGAGGGACGATCGTGTACGGGGTCGACACCAAAGGTTTCGTAGTCGTGCCAGTAGAAAGAACGGATCACCGAGAGAACTCCTGCATTGCGTGAATCGGTCGAATGCAGGGTAGTGTAATCAAAACATCCCGGTACCGCGATCCACGTAATGCGTGCGCTCCCGCTGAACACCGTTCTGCAGTGTCTGCATGTCCAGCGTCATGCTGGTGGGCAGATTCAGGAACACGCCTTCAGGCCCCTGAATGGCGCCAGGGCCTCCCAGGTCCTGCCAGTCCACAGACTCACGCTGGAACGCCAGGAACAGGTCTTCCGTAAAGCCAACCGTGCCATCGCCATTGTCCACACCAATATCCATGGACAGCAGATTGGTCAGCGGCACACATTGACTGCAGGTTCCGTCTTCACCCGCCAGACCGATCTGGGTTGCCCGGTGATTGGTGGCCACTCCTGCATCA
>JGI24651J20071_1000175_pt1 | contig 11168 bp, 10 predicted proteins | sample MalvirmetagMSP91_FD_20071 | JGI IMG/M metagenome (IMG submission 20071)
CTCGCCGTTCGACCATCCCTGCCTTGGCGCAACCCACGCACTGGGCCGTTTGTCATATCGAGCCTCGGCGTCCTCAAACTGGTCAAACTGGGTGTCCCGCTGCATCAACCCGAAGCCAGCCAGGCGATCAACCTGAAGGTAACTGAGCCGGAGGCGAGATGGATTTTTCAGAGGTCGCCACAACCATTCGCCGGCACCCTGGTCATGAATCAGCAGCCCGCTTGAATCGTGTACCTGGGGCCGCCATTCACCCCGGGGCCTGGCGGTATTCTCGCCGTAGTAGAACATCGACGTCAGCGGCGCCAGGCCCGGTTGATCCACCGGGTTGCGGTAGAACAACTCAGCAGTGACATCGATACGTGTGGTTTTGCCAGGCTGGATATCGAAACGGTAGGCACCGGCGACGCTAGGGCCGTCCAACAGGCCGTAAACCCGCATACGTTCACTGCCACCTCCCGGCCGCTCAAGCCAGAATTCAACAAACGATGGCACCTCCTCTCCGGAGGGCAGTCCGGTGTCTATCGCTATACCCCGCGCCGACAGGCCAAAGTGATTGTCGGCACCCACGCCCCGGAAGTAGCTTGCGCCGGCGAAGACCAGAAATTGATTCTGTTCGTCGCCACGGCCCATCGGGTACGTGAGTTTGAAGCCCGCATAGCCCAGGTCCGCGGGAACCCTTTTGGCGAGTTCCGGGTCCGGGAAGCTGAACCCGGATTTATCAAACGGGATGGGTTTTACACCGTCGGCATCCACTTCATTCAACTTGACGGTATGGGTGTAATAGCTCCCCGGTGGCACCATCATCACCTGGAAACGGGAGCGCCCTTCCCGCCAAAGGCTGGCTTGTGGATTGAAGCGGATGGATTGGTAGGCTCGGTAGCTCAGGTTCCTAAGAAAGCCGGGCACCGAAGGTGGTGGCTGATACTCACCTTCAGCCCTTGCTTTGGCCTTGTCCACTATTTCCCTGAACTCAAGCGCCCCCGCCGCATGGGCGTAGAGCAGCCCCGGCAATATCAGGCCGATCAGCCATCGTTTCCCTGAATGCATGTAGCTCCTACCTCAAAAAAATGTCCATCGACATTTCAATGTAGCACCTGCGGCGGGCGGCGTCTCAAGTGACATCTTCGTAAGGCAGGTTGGCCACGGGAAGCCGGAGGGGTTTCAGGCGGGAGTTAGAACGTCGTTAGCAAGCAATCAGATACCCATGGTGAGAGAGAACCGAACGTCCGGGCGTTCGGGCATCGTCATGGCCGTCGTGGAGGCACGAATCATACGGCCGACGCTGACATTGGCCGTGAACGCACGGCCCTCGAACTTCAGTGAAACCTGGCCAGCACTGGCCCGGCCGTGGCGGTCGGACTGGGGTTCGGAGTATGGAACCCAGCCGTGCAACACCGCAAAATTCACGCTGGAAAGTACACCATCCATAAATGGCATCTGCCACGAGGGGCTGGCAGTATCCAGGCGCAACCAGCCACCCTGAACAACCGACACGGATTGGCCGTTAAAACCGGCCATCATGGAGGGACCGGCCACGGTCAGATACTCCGACACCGGAAGATCTTCATCAGCGAACTGGTAACGGCCGTGAATCCGCCACCGCCAGCGATAGAGCTCCTGTTCCAGCGAAGCGGACATGGCCACTTTGTAGAACGCGTCTTCGCGCCCGACATCTTCCTTCAACCGGTAATCGGTTGCACTGTACTCGCGACCGCTCACCGCCAGAAGACCAGTGCTGGCCTGCAAGCCACCCCAAAGCTCATGACCGCCCTTTGCCTTGACGCCAACTGAGGACAGTTCGTAACGGCTCTCTGATACCAGGCTACCCTTCTCCAGAGCGCGGCTGTCCCGCCCGGTATGGCGGGCAATACCATCAAACGCCAGACCAAATCTTGAAAACAGCGGACGACTGGCCCCGACGCCTACAACACTGGATTCGCCACTGGCGTTGTAGCGCCTGTCACCACTGGTAATGGCACGGCTGTAATATGAACTTCCGGTTTCCACGGTGACTTGGTTGGCTCCGGCGGGAAAGCGGTACCGAAACGACGTGGCGTTGGCGTCTGAGCGGTTTTTGTGGGACCGGGCATCGCGATAGTGAAACCCGATAGCATCGCTGCTGCCGACAAGGCTGTCGGCAGACACGCCAATGTCGCCATCCATTCCGTCGCTGTTCAGGGAGGTTTTGCCGGAAAACTTCAATCGGGATTTTAGCCAGTGTTCACGCTCATCGCGGAACGCATTCGCGGTGCCCTCAAAGTTATCGGCGTAGGGTTTCCAGCCATTACGCAACCAGGAACCCGATGATTCCGCGTACAAAGGTTGGCTGAGAACGCACCAAATNAGTGCGAACAACAGGGAATGTCTCAATGTTTCTGATCCTGCCAGTGAGCGCCGGCCGCCTGTCGCTGCGAATACCGGTTATTCTTAAAAAATCGTCACTGCGGAATGTATTGCATTAACGCCCTTAAATCCATCACTGGTTGCCAAAATTTACAAAGTTAATCTTCATAGAAAACAGATGATTACAAAGACCTCTGAAAGTTTTTTCTATAGATTTCAACAGGCCGGAGGTATTGAGAACTGGTGCCACTTATTACCAAATTCTACATTTCGCTACCGAGGCCTCCATTTGGGTCACTAACTTGGTTACACTTGGCACAATTCGTGAGTCAGCCTACACGGACGACTGACTTCAAACAGGCCGTGACCGAAACGAAATAAGGACGAACGTTATGATCAAGAAGTGTCTCTTCCCTGTTGCCGGCTACGGCACCCGCTTCCTGCCAGCCACCAAAGCCATGCCCAAGGAAATCCTGCCCATTGTGAACAAGCCCCTTGTTCAATACGGTGTAGAGGAAGCTGCAGAAGCGGGGGTTCACGAGTTCGGTTTCGTTACTGGTCGTGGCAAAAGGGCCATCGAGGATCACTTCGACATCAGCTATGAGCTTGAGCACCAGATTGCCGGCTCGGGCAAGGAAGACCTGCTTACCTCCATCCGGGAGCTGATCGACAATAACTCGTTCGCCTTTACCCGCCAGAACGAAATGAAAGGTCTCGGTCACGCCATTCTCACCGGTCGCAACCTTGTTGGCGACAACCCATTCGCGGTTGTACTGGCGGACGACTTCTGCGTGGCTGACGGCGCCGAAGAAGGCGTACTCGCCCAGATGGTTAAACTTTACAACCAGTTCCGCTGCTCCATCGTTGCCATTGAGGAAGTACCGGAAGACGAGACCCACAAATATGGCGTCATAGCGGGCGAGTCGATGAAAGACGGCCTCTATCGCATCACCGACATGGTTGAAAAACCATCGCCGGAGAACGCCCCCAGCAACCTTGCGATTATCGGTCGCTATATCCTCACGCCCGATATTTTTGACATCATCGAGCGCACGGCGCCCGGCAAGAACGGTGAAGTTCAGATAACGGATGCGCTGCTGGAACAGGCGAAGAACGGCTGTGTGCTGGCGTATAAATTCAAGGGCCGCCGGTTTGATTGCGGCAGTATTGACGGGTTTGTGGAAGCGACCAACTACGTTTACGAAAACATCTACAAGAAAGGTAAATAGGCGCCTATTTGCCGAGGATTTGCAGGATCATGCGCCGGTTTTCGCCGGAGGTTTTCCGGAACCGGCGCAGCAGTTCCATTTCCTCCTCTGAAAGTTGAATCCGGCTGATTTCACGCTCCAGTTCTTTCAGGGCCGTTGACAGGTCATCGCCCTGGCTGAACGCCAGGCCTGGCAACTCCAACTGGCCGGTGTCCCCGGCGTCGTCCAGATCCAGCAGGTCTTCCAGTGGGGTTTCCGTCTTCAGGCAAAAATCCAGTAACTCGGTGACACACGGCCATGCCCGCTGCCTCGCATCAGTCGATTCCCAACTCACCACCCGCGCCTCGTCCACTCCGCACATTTCTGCCACGTCCCCGCACGACAACTGCCCGGCTTCCCGAATCTGCCGCAGGCGGCGGTTAAAGGTTTGCAGGTACCGCATAGGAGTGTTCTCTGCCGTGGTTAGTCTTGTGGCCTGATGGCACTTTCGGTGAATCAAACCGGAAATGTAACGTACATATAGCTTTACACACAATCTACCTATAATGAATCCATAAGCAACGGAAATAACTTGGTATGGCGGCAAAAGCACTGGATAAGAACACCGCATGGGAGCTGGTACTGGACGCAGTGAACCGCAGCAATGTGACACTCTCATTGCCGGGCAGTGACAAGCCAGCACTGGATATAGGCCAGAACGGCGAATGGGAACTTCGACTGCCAGCAGAGCTCGACGCACGCAACCTGCTGTCGGTTTTCCTGCCTCTGTGCTGCCCGGTTGCTCAAGGCTCGCGCTCGCGGGTTGTCGGCCAGATGGGGCAGAGCCTGGACGGACGTATCGCCACGGTGACCGGCGCTTCCAAGTTCATCAATGGCGAGGATGGCATTACCCACCTGCACCGCTTGCGGGCTGTGTCGGAAGCGGTCATTGTCGGCGCCGGAACCGCATCCACCGACAATCCCAGGCTGACAGTCCGCAAGACGTCCGGCATTAATCCGGTCCGGGTGGTGATTGATCGCAACCATCGGGTTCCGGACAGCCATCACCTGTTCAGCGACGAAGCATCCCCTACGCTCCGCCTCGTCGCAGGGGACTACCACGCCGGCGACAAGCTGACACCCCGCCACGGCGTAACAGATGTGCCCTGCCTCGGGCAGGATGACACCACGGACCCTGCCCATATACTCGCGGTTCTCGCGGACTTTGGCCTTCGCAAGATTTTTGTGGAGGGCGGTGGGCTTACCGTGTCTGAATTCCTGAATGCGGACCTGCTCGACCGGCTGCATGTCATGGTCGCCCCCATGATCATCGGCAGTGGGCGCCCGGCATTTTCACTGCCGGAGATCAAGAAACTCGACAGCGCCCTGCGCCCGAAGGCCCAGATGGTGGACCTGGGCAGTGACATGCTGTTTGACCTGGATTTCACTCGTTCGACTGTCGACGAGTGAACACGAACAGCACGCCCGGAAGGCTCGACAACAGAACCGCCAACCCATAGCCGACACTGAGTGCAACGCCCTGCTCTGCCGGCATCCCAGCCATGGGCCAGAGCAATGCCGCAGCACCCTCGCGCACCCCCCAGCCTGCAACAGTGACCGGAATGGCCATGACCAGCAGCAGAAGGCTGCAAAGAGACGTCAGAACCAAAGCCATGTGCGGGTCACTCCAATAACCCGCGCCCAGAGCCAGCAACGAGAACACGGCCAGGTAACTGGCCACCACACCGGCGGAAGACACCAACTGGACACCCACGGCCGGCCACTCCAACAAGGCTTTGCGCAAGTCCCGCCGCAGCGCATGGACATAGTCTTTCGCGCGCTGCCAAATACTTGTAACCAATACCACTGTGGCTGTCAGGCCTGCCAGCAATAGCAGCGCCCGTTCGCCATATTCCGAGAAGGCTTCAAGCATTCCGTATCGGTACCAGACAAGCCAAACACCCAGGCTCAGCGCCACAGCCATCATCACCAGTTGCCCGGACATTCTCTCAATCATGACGGCATGAGCGGACGCAAGGCGCTCACCGGAGTCGAGACTGTGACGCCAGGCCCGATTAACATCGCCCATCACCCCGCCAGGAAGCACCTGATTGAGAAAAGTGGCAAGGTAGTACTCCCGCACCGCAACAGCCATGGGCAAGACCAACCCAAGTCGCCGGGCGGTGTAACGCCAGCGCCAGGCTGAAAGCACCACCTGCGCAACGGATACCACCATGGCTGCCAATAACGCCAGTAATGAGAACTGCGCCAGTTCCCGCCAGAGCACGCCCAGATCCAGGAAGTAGCCAGTCGCCAATAGCAACAGCAGGGTGAAACCCCAGCGCAGGTAACGGGTTCGGAGCAGGCGTCGCACGTCAGGCAACGCCGTCTCTGGCTGGCCGGGCAAACAAGTCTTCATGTTCCACGCGGATTGACAGGCTCTGCTCATCAGCCTGCTTCAGACGCAGGCCAAACCAGCGCTCGGCCCGCTGACGTTCGCTCGGCGACTGTTGCATCACCGCGTCACGCCAGCCCTCAAGCAAGGCGCGCTGAAGTGCACTTTGAGCAGGCGTCAGGCGCCACGGGCTTGGAGCAACAGACACCTGATAGTCCCGCAATTCGAGCTGTTGCTTGAGGTAATTCGTCGCCGATGGCCCCAGCGCGGCACCAGTCCCCTTATCGTTGTGCTGGTGCTCGTTGACGGTCTCGCGTATCCAGTCGTCGTCCTGGTCTGCCGGCGACAGCTCGACATTCCCCGCGTAACTCAGAACGATAAACACGCCGGCATTGTGTCTGGTGGCGGCTACCGCCAATGCCTCTAGCCAGTCTTCCGACATCAGGTCTATCAGGGCCGAAGCTGTGATCAACCGGGTGCCATCCGGAATCTGCCCGGCAAGCCGCTTGGCGTTCAAGTGACAGGCATGGGTTTCCAGCGGGACATCAAGGTGTTGCAGTCTCTCTCCGGCAAGGGCAAGCAGGTGTTCGTCCTGGTCCAGTAGCACCCAGCGCTGGGGTACCGTCATGGCCGGCACAAGGTAACGGGCGTTGGAGCCAGTGCCGGTACCCAGATCCACCACCAGCAGTGGTGGTGCGTGATGACCGCTCAGAACGCCCGGGTGACAATAGTCCTGTTCCGCCCAAACCAGCACCTCCGAGAGCAGTCTCTTGTTACGAGCAAGGTGGTCTGCCGGCTCACGCAGTGCCAGCCAGTCGCTGTCGAAGGTGGTAGGGTCCGGTGGCGGCAGCAGGTCTTCCAGTGCCCGTTGGAAGTCAATGGCGGTACTCTGCCAGCTTCGCAGGGAGCGCGCCGCCTGCTGTGCCTGGGTAGCCGCCTCGCCAAGCGCGCCGGGGTTAGTAAGCCAAGCTTCCAGGCACGCCCGCAACCCTGCGACATCGCCGGCTGGATACTGCCGGACGCCAGGCCGCAGGCCTGTGGTGGAAAGGGCACCCCCATCCGTGGTGATCACCGGCAACCCCGCGGCAATCGCCTCATCAATCACCATTCCATACCCTTCGTAAACGGACGGCAGCACAAAAACATCCGCGTTACGATAGGCGCCGGCAAGCTCAACGTCGTCCAGCTCCCCCAAAAGACTGATCCGATGTTCAAGCCCCAGGTTCGCAATGATGCCGCGAAGCTCATGGGCGTAGCGCTCGTCGCGATCCAACGAACCTGCCAGGGTGCAGTGCCATGAACAGTCCCGGAGATCGCTTAACGCTTCAACCAGATGATGCTGCGCCTTGCGCGGCGACAGGTGGGCCACACAGAGCAGATGAATCGTGCGGCCCTGGGCTCTTGATGGCTGGGTTACAGCGCCGATACCAGCAATGGTGTCGGCGCCCGGCTCAACCACGCGGATGGCCGTGGCCGGTACGCTGTAGTCTTTCAGTCGGTGCGCGGTGTGGGCACTGGTCGTGATTACCCCGGCCACCTTTGACAGCGCCCGACTCTCTACCCGGAAAAGCCAATCCTGCAACTCTTGCGTCAGCCCCGTTTCATCCGCCAGGGCGTGGTGGACCAGCGACACAACCCGCAAACGGGATGCATGGTTGGCGATCACGTCCGGAAGCCCGCCCATGGCCAGGCCATCAAGTACCACCACCGAATCATCCGCAAGGGCGGCAAGCAACCTGTTCATGGATGCTTCCGCCATCCGGTCTGGCACCGGGAAGCTGCCACAGAGCCCGGAAACAAAGGCATCCACGCCGTTATCCCTGAGCCCTGCGACAACACGCTGAACGTACCGGTAGCCTCCGGTTTTCTGTTCAGGATCCCCCGGGACAACGAACAACACCGACGTTAATGGTTCAGAGTTCGCCATGGTAGCTGGCCCAGGCAATATGGGATTCGCCAAGGGTGACCTTCATCGAACACAGGCCTTTGCCGGTTTCACCCAGCCGGCCCTGGCGGATCGCCGCGGCCAGTCGGTCGAACACCGTCATCGCCATGAATTCGGTGGTGGTATTGCGATTGGCAAATTCCTCGATATCGTCCAGGTTCTTCATGTTGAACTCGGCAATCACCGACGACAACACCTCGGACGCCAGCCCGATATCGACGATCAGATCGTCGTTGTCGAGGGCTTCCCGCTCGAAGGAGACATCAACTACGTAGGTGGCGCCATGCAGGCCCTGGGCGGGGCCGAAAATGTCACCCTTAAAGCTGTGGGCGATCATCATGTGGTCTCTGACGGTAAGGCTGAACATGGGTTTTGGGTCCTCGATACGGATGATGGGAGTCAATTGTCGGGGTATACGATACGGTGGCAGAGAGTGTCGGAGGCCGTTCCGCCAGCTCTGTTTCCAGCAAGTGCCGGCATAACCTCCGGCAGCGATTCGAAGGTGGTTTCGCCGCTGATCAGGCAGTCCAGGACATCATCCCGCAGCAGCTCCAGGGCCAGCACCATTCGATCCCGATGGCGCCAGCGTGGCCGCTGCTCAGGATGCAGGTTACCAACCTGGCTAGACCGTATCGTCAGCCGACGGGAATGGAATGCCCGGCCCAGGGATACCGGCACTGGCTGCTCGCCGTACCAGCTCATCTCAATAATTCGCGCTTCCTGTCCCGCCAGCGCAAGAGCGGTTTCAAGACCCGTTGGGTGGCCGCTGGCGTGGATGACCAAGTCATGATCGTCCTGNCGGCACCGGGTCTGGAAATCCAGCCCCAGNGTGTGCGCAACCGNTTTACGCTGTGGATTGGTGTCCACGNCGGTAACCCGGGTACCCGGTATNCGGCTGGCAAGCCANGCAACCAGCAGACCAACGACGCCGAGGCCAACCACTGCGACCCGCTCNCCCACTCGTGGTGAAGCATCCCACAGGCCGTTCACCGCGGTTTCCATGTTGGCGGCCAGCACTGCCCTGGATTCCGGAAGACCGGATGGAAGAGGTACCACGGCGGATGCAGGAACCTGGTAGTGCTCCTGATGAGGAAACAGGCAGAAAACCGACTGGCCAGTCAGGGCCTCGGGGCCCGAAACAACACGACCTACGCTGGCATAACCATATTTGACCGGGAAGGGAAAATCGCCTTCCTGGAACGGGGCACGCATCGAATCGTATTCCGACGGTGGCACACGGTTGTTGAAAACCAATGACTCGGTTCCACGACTGACGCCCGAGTATAGCGCTCGCACAGACACCGCTGGACTGTCAGCATCGGTCGCCGAACAATGATCGTAGGTTGCTGGGAGAATGGCCCCTTCCCCGGGCCCGGTCACCCAAAATGCGTTTGTCATATCGTCTGTTTCCTTACAGCGCACGTAACTCACTATAGTATACGCAGGCTATAGTACACGCGGCCTTGCCAGCTATAGTGCATACAGGCGCATCCATATTTTCAGTAAGGCCCTGTTACGACCGGATGCACGCTCAATCATACGCTGGGGTTTGATGATGGATTCCCACACTCACACGTTCCGCCTGCCCCTGGCTGCCGATCTTGCCTGGTCCGGCGGACTGACGGCGCTCATGGTGACCGCCGCTGGCATCGGATTCCACCCCCCTGCCAGCTTTTACGCGCTCGCCGTGTTGCTTTGCCTGGCAATTGCGGTGCCTGTTATTCGCTTCTGGCCTGCGGAACAGGACTTCGGTTGGGCCAATCGGGCAACCCTGGTACGCGCCTCCCTCGTCATACTCCTCATCAGCCTGGCGCCGTTCACTTCCGAGTTAGGGAACTGGCTGTGGTTGTACGGGTCATTGTGTTTACTGGCGTTGATTCTTGACGGCGTGGATGGCGCAGTCGCAAGGGCCACCCGTTCAACAACGGCGTTCGGTGCCCGATTCGACATGGAACTGGATGCGCTGTTCATCCTCGGGCTGTGTGTTGCGGTCTTGGCCCAGGGCAAAGCCGGCCCATGGGTTCTCGCGTTGGGGCTGATGCGTTACGCCTTTGTGATCGCTGGCCACTGGTTTCGCTTCATGGACAGACCACTACCCGACAGCTTTCGACGCAAAACTGTCTGCGTATGGCAAATAGTCACCCTGATGGTTGCCATATTGCCGATTACGCCGACCGGCTTCGCGACTGCCACACTCGCTATCGCGCTGTTACTGCTCTGTTATTCGTTTTTTACAGACCTGCGCTGGCTTTATCAAACAGGGAGAAAGACATGAAAGCGTTCCTATCCACTGCTGCACTGACCGCCTCACTGGCATTGTCCGCCCCCGTTGCCATGGCCGAGCCGGAAACCTACGTTATCGACGATGAGCATTTCTCGATGTCGTTTGAGGTGAACCACATCGGCTATGCCCCGGTAATGGGCATGTTCCGGGATGTGGAAGGAAAGTTCGGCTACGACGAGGAGACTCAACAGCTCACCTCCGGCACACTGACGTTCAAAAGCAAAAGCGTCTTCACCAATCACGATAAACGGGATGGCCACCTGCGCAACGAGGATTTTCTCAACAGTGGAAAGTTCCCGGACATCACCTTTGAGATCACCAATTTCGAAACCACCGGCGAAAACACCGGCATTGTGACCGGTGACCTGACCCTTCTGGGCAAAACCCGCCCGGTGGATGTTGATGTAACCCTTAACAAATCTGCCGACTACCCCATCGGGCACGAGGACTACACCCTCGGCGTCACCGCCGAGGCCACCATTAAGCGCAGCAATTGGGGCATGACCTACGGCATTGATCAGGATCTGGTGGGTGATGACGTTCGCCTCAGGTTCGGCCTCGAAGCTGTGAAAGAGTCCGGCTGGTTATGAGGTAGTGTGAACNACATCANACCCTGGACACATTCTGTTACACATTCGGGNCATTTTTTTGCGCGAAGTCAGTTTGGCCCGTTATGTTAATACAACAACAAAAATAATGGCGTTCGCGCCATAGAATGCCTCCAACAAGGATCCAAAGATGCCACTGCGGTTGCTCTTGGCCCTAACGTTCGTTGTGTCCGGTGCCGTCGGCCTGGGATATCTACTGTCGGCCGACAATACAGTCCGGTTCTCCTGGATAACCGGTGAGAGCGAAGGTAGGAGCCCGCCCCCTTCCGGAACAGACACCACCCGCTCCAAGCCCGGGCCGGCCGAATCGCCGACCACGGAAAAGCAGGAACCCTCTGAGAATGCGATCGGCTTCATGTTGGCCAGTGCTGCAGCCCAATACAGCCAGAACATCCGCTACCCGACG
>JGI24651J20071_1000188_pt1 | contig 10707 bp, 9 predicted proteins | sample MalvirmetagMSP91_FD_20071 | JGI IMG/M metagenome (IMG submission 20071)
TCTCGGCGGCTGTAGTCCACAAGATCCTCCTGGCCTATCACCTGTCTTGCCACATGCGAAGAACTGCCAAGACCATCAATCAGGCCAAGCTCAAGCGCCTGCTCACCACTCCAGACCAGCCCTGAGAACAGTTGCTCGTCATCCGCAAGCCGATCACCCCGCCCCTTCCGCACACTCTCGATAAACTGACTGTGAGTGGTTTCCAGAACGTCTTGCCAGAATTGCACCTCTTCTTCTTCCTCCGGTGAGAACGGATCCAGGAACGCCTTGTTCTCACCCGCCGTGTACAGACGGCGGTCGACCCCCAGTTTGTCCATGATCCCGGTAAATCCGAAACCTCCGGCCACCACACCGATGGAACCCACGAGACTCGCCTTGTCGGCGTATATTTCATCAGCAGCCGCAGCAATATAGTAGGCGCCAGAGGCACCAATATCGGAAATCACCGCATACACTTTTTTCTCCGGATACTCACCCCTCAGCCGAACGATTTCGTCATAGACGTAACCGGACTGGACCGGACTGCCGCCCGGACTGTTGATGCGCAGGATCACCCCCACCGAATTCTCTGCCTCAAACGCTTCGCGCAGGGAACCTACAATGTTGTCGGCGCTGGCGAGCTCATCCGCCGCAATAGTGCCCTCGATCTCCACGAGTGCCGTATGCTTTCCCTTGGCAGCGGATTCCAGCGCACCGCTTAGCGGGAACTGGATCATCAGCAGCAAGGCAAAGAGATACCCGAACGTCAGCAGCTTGAAAAATATCCCCCAGCGGCGGCTTTTTCGCTGCTCTGACTGCAGAGACATCACCAACTTTTCGATCAATTTCCAATCACGAGCCGACTCCGGCGGCATCGCCGGCTTGCGGCGACTTCCCTCAGGCCTTTTCGCCCCGCTTTCCGGGTTTTCTGGTTCGCTCCCCCAGCCAGGATGCCTGTCTGATTCCCAATCGCTCATTGCTACTTCCTGTTACTGTTGCGGCTCAGAGGCCGAGTACGTCGCGCAGGTCTTTTACCGAATCGACGACCGCGTGCGGTGCGTAATGCCCCAGCACATCACGTTTATGCACACCCCACTCCACACCAATAGACGGCATCCCGATACGCTGGGCCATCTCAAGATCGTACCGGGTATCGCCGATCATAACCGCTTCCGCCGGCTCAATGCCGTAAAAGCGGATGATCTCTCCGAGCATCGCCGGGTCGGGCTTGGAGCGGGTTTCATCCGCGCAGCGAGTAATATCAAAATGCGGCCCAAGCCCGCTGGACACCAAAGCACCTTCCAGGCCGCGGCGGCTCTTGCCGGTGGCCACCGAGCAGCCGCGCCCCGCTGCACGAAGGTCAGCCAGTACGTCCGCCATGCCCGCAAACACATTCTGGGGCGTAGTCACCTTGGAGAAAAAATAACGGGCATAACCTTCGCGAATCGCCGTCATTTCCTCCCGCGTTATACCGGGATACAGCTTTTCCAGAGCTTCAATCATGCCCAGGCCGATGATATCGCGATAGGCTTCCCGCTCCAGTTCCGGATACCCCAGCTCGGTGGCCGCCTGATGAAGGCTGTCGGCAATATGATCAACGGAATCCACCAGCGTTCCGTCCCAGTCAAAAATCACGACCTTTACGTCCATTGATACTNCCTTGGTGCGGTCATTCTGCTTGCGAACCACAGAACAACGGATTATTCGGAGGCCTTCCGGCGCGCCGCCAGCTTGGCCATGAGTTCGCTGAAAGCCTCATCATAGGGAGCCTCAAGATGAACTGACTCTCCCGTGGAGGGCAGCGTAAAGTCCAGGGCGCGGGCGTGGAGCATTAAACGCTGACCGCCGGCGGAACGAAATGCCCGCAGGCTTACATCATCCATATACTTGTCATCGCCGGCAATCGGATGCCCCGCCCAGGCACTGTGAACACGGATCTGATGGGTGCGACCGGTTACCGGTGAGGCCTCAACCAGGGTATACCCTGAAAAGGAGTCCAATACCCGGAAGCGGGTGAGAGAGTCCTTTCCAGCCTCATCCACGCGAACACGGCGCTCACCGGAGCCAAGCTCAAACCGCAGCAACGGCTCGCTGACCTTCCTGACAGCCCCAGGCCAGTCGCCCGCCACCAGAGCATGATAATGCTTACGAATACGCTTGTGACGCAACTCGTCCTGCAGATAACGCAACGCAGAACGCTTCTTTGCAACCATCACCAGCCCCGATGTATCCCTATCAAGCCGATGCACGAGCTCCAGAAACCGGGCCTCCGGCCGCGCCGCCCGCAAGACTTCGATCAGCCCGAAATCCAGCCCGCTACCACCGTGAACCGCTATACCGGATGGCTTATTAACCACCAGCATCTGATCATTTTCAAACACCACCGCGTCCTGCATGACCCCCTGAACCCGGGAGCCTGGAACTACCTGCGCCGGCTTTTCCTTTCGGGTAACCGGTGGAATGCGCACCTCATCACCCGTATTCAGACGGGTGTCGGGCTTCACCCTGCCCTTGTTCACGCGCACCTCGCCCTTGCGGATAATCCGATAGATGATACTGCGCGGTACATCCCGGATCTGCGCCATCAGGTAGTTGTCCACGCGCTGACCGTGGTTATCCTCATCAACCACCACCTTTCGCACACCCTGCCTGATTTCGCCACCTCTGGAGCCGGGCACAGAGCTACTCTTTTCGCCACTGACAGGCTGTGATGACGAAGAGGGACGTTTTTGCCTGGTCGATCTGGACATGGATACCTTACCGCTGGAAACCCTGCGGGATTGAAGGAGCCGGCGAATACTGTTATATTCCGGCGTGCTCTGCCGTTTGTCTACGGCCTGGCCAGTATGCCAGAAGCCGGAGCGGCAGGAGTATACCGACACTATTTGAGAGTTTGAACGCCGAAAGCCCAATCATTACCGGGCTCGGCGATTGAAATCCTCCCGGGCCAAAACGGAAGACGCTGATTACAGCGACTGTCCAGAAGCCGGGGGAACAAGAAAACGTACGGAAAACCGTCGGGCGACATCGCGAAGAATCATTACCAGCACGCAGGGCCGGGCCGTCCAGCATACGAATACGACGTGAGACCCAGGCACCCGCGTGAACCTGAAAACGGATAACATGCGCCAACAGACTCTGACCCAAAGCGACTCTTTCCTGCCCACAGGCAGGCGAACCGTCAGCGGTGGCCTCGGAACCCCGGGAAAATTCCCCGCAGGGATCTGATTCGTCTGGCCGTCGGATTACCCCTGTTACAAGGGGCCCACGGCACGCAAGTTCTGCTTCGCTGATGCTATTCCCCAGGTTTTCTGTCCAAACCAAACGACAGGAACCATTTCTTTCCATGAAAAGAATGCTGATCAATGCGACTCATCCCGAAGAGTTGCGCGTAGCCCTGGTTGACGGCCAGCGTCTGTTTGACCTCGACATCGAATCCAGCTCCCGTGAGCAGAAGAAAGCCAATATCTACAAGGGTCGCATAACCCGTGTAGAGCCAAGCCTGGAAGCCGCTTTTGTGGACTTCGGCGCGGAACGCCACGGATTCCTTCCTCTCAAAGAAATCTCCAAGGAGTATTTCAAGAAATCACCCGGCCAGATTGAAGGCAAGATCAACATCAAGGATGTGGTTGCCGAAGGTCAGGAAGTCATTATTCAGGTGGATAAGGAAGAACGTGGCAACAAGGGTGCAGCCCTCACCACCTTTATCTCCCTTGCGGGCCGATACCTCGTGCTCATGCCCAACAATCCTCGCGCCGGCGGCATTTCCCGTCGTATCGAAGGTGAAGAGCGGGCGCAGCTGAAAGAGGCCATGAACGATGTACAGGTGCCCAAGTCCATGGGCATCATCGTTCGTACCGCCGGCATCGGCCGCACCACCGAAGAGCTGCAGTGGGACCTGGACTACCTCGTCCAGTTCTGGGAGGCCATTACCCAGGCCGCCGGTGAGCGCAAGGCGCCGTTCCTTATTCACCAGGAAAGCAACGTCATTATCCGCGCTGTACGCGACTATCTTCGCCAGGACATTGGTGAGGTACTGATTGACGCCGCAACGGTGTACGAGGATGTATTGAACTTCGTTCGCGCCGTCATGCCCTCGTTCGAAAACAAGATCAAGCTGTACAAGGACGAAATCCCCCTGTTCAGCCGTTACCAGATCGAAGGCCAGATCGAGACCGCGTTCCAGCGTGAAGTGAAGCTGCCCTCCGGTGGCTCCATCGTGATCGATCCCACCGAGGCACTGGTGTCCATTGACATCAACTCCTCCCGTGCCACCAAGGGCCACGACATTGAGGAAACCGCGCTCCAGACCAACCTGGAAGCGGCGGAAGAGATTGCCCGCCAACTGCGTCTCAGGGACATGGGCGGCTTGATCGTGATCGACTTTATCGACATGACCCCGGCCAAGCACCAGCGCGAAGTCGAGCAGAAGATGCGCGAAGCACTGGAAATCGACCGCGCCCGGGTACAAGTGGGCAAGATTTCACGCTTTGGCCTGCTTGAAATGTCTCGCCAGCGTTTGCGCCCATCCCTGGGCGAGACCCGCAGCGAAGTCTGCCCTCGCTGTGAAGGCCAGGGCACCATCAGGGGCATTGAGTCTCTGGCCCTGAGCATCATGCGCCTGATCTACGAGGAATCCTCCAAGGAAAAGACCGGCCAGGTCCGTGCCGTGGTGCCCGTCGCCGTTGCCACATTCCTGCTAAACGAGAAGCGCAAGCAGTTGGCCGACATCGAAGCACGCCAGGAAGTGGAAGTGGTGGTGGTTCCCGCACCTCACATGGAAACACCTCACTTCGAAATCCTGCGCATGCGTGACGATGAGACCGGCGTGGAGCATGTATCGAGCTACCAGGTCGCTCAGGAATACAGTGAACGGGAAGAAGAAATCTTCGAGGCCCCTGCTGCCCAGCCACCGGTCCGCGAACAGGCAGCGGTGAAAGCCATTCGCCCGGTTGCGCCCGCACCTGCCCCGGAAAAGGCAGCGCAAGAGACCCCGGCCGAACAGACTGATGGCCTGTTCCGCAAACTTGGCCGCAAGATTGCGGATTTCTTCAGCGGTGAGGAAGTCATCGGTGAACCACCAGTGAAACGGGAACAGCCTGCCGGCTCCAACCGCGACGACCGCCGCACCCAGGACCGCCAGGACCGTCGTAAATCCAGGGTGGCCCGTGACGACAACCGCTCCGGAAATCGCAGTGGTGCTGACCGCCGTCAGGCCGGCGCCAATCGTGGCGACAGCAGCCGCAGCGATGACAACCGGGGACGTAACCGAGGTGCAAACCGCAATCGCGGAGACGACCAGGGCCGCAGTGGCCAGGGCCAGCAGGGAAGTGCTGACAAGAGCGCCGACAAGACAGCCGATAGCCGCAGGGATGGCAACCGCAAAGACGGCCAGGGACGCGGGCAAGGGCGCAACAAGCCCCAGACCAGCAGGGACCAGAAGGACCGTCAGGAACAACAGGACACCAGTTCCCAGAAAAGCGCTGCCACCGACAAGTCCGGCTCCGATGAAAAACGTCGCAAACCAAGACGTAATCGTAATCGCGACGGCTCCCCCGCTGAAAACCCGGCGTCAACACCGGCAGATCGGAAGTCCGCCCGCAGCGAAAGGCATCAGAAGGATACTCAGCCAGAAGAGCAGACCGACAAGCAACCTACAACTCAGCCCGCAGGAAAGCCGGACGTAGCCGCGGCCAATACGGCAGAGCCGAAGCCGGCGGAAAGCGTGGCTGAAAAGCCTGTCGAAGCGACGTCAGCGGAAAGCGCGACAGAAGCACCGGTCGAGAAATCGGCGACGAAACCTGCGGAACCAACGGCCGAAAGTGCGGAGCCCAATAAAGCGCCTGAAAAACAGCCGCAGCCGGCAACGTCTGGCACCGCGAAGCCCGCCCAGCCGGACACCGCGGGCAATGAGGCAGTGAAATCTGAAGCAGAGTCCGAGACTATTGCTGAGGAGAAGCCGAAACGCCCTGCCCGTCCACGCCGGTCATCCAGGAAACCAGCTGAAAAGAAGGCTGAACCCACCGACGCAGATGCGACGACGGCCGACAAGGCTGAAAAGGCAACTCCGGGCAAAGAAACCCCAGAGGCCGTGGTAGAGGCCGAAACCCCCAAGCAGGAAGTGGATGCCAAGCCACAACCAACAGAAGCTGACACCAAACCCAAGGCGGAATCCAAGGCCGACAGCACTGCTGACGCTGAGCCGACGGCAACCAAAACCGAGAAAGCGGAACAACCCGATACCGCCACCCCGGCGAGCGAGCCGGCAGCAGCGGATACGGTGAAAGAACCGCAGGAAACGACCAGCAAACCAGCGGCGGAACCGAAAGCCGAGGCCTCCGAGGCAGAGGAAACGCAAAAACCTGCAGAGAAGCCGGTTGAGCCCGCGGCTGAGCAAGAAAAGCCGAGTGAGCAGGTGAATGTACCGGTAACCCCGGGCCGTGCCTACAATGATCCGAGGGAAGTCCGTAAGCGTCAGCGGGCAGCCGAAGAGGCCAAAAAGGCCGGGAGTAACTGACGAATGCTATCAGATTCGGACATCGAAGCGCTGGAAGACATCCTTTTCGCAGAACCCTGGGGCGACGAGGCCCTGGATTTCTTCGGTTTGCATGGGGTTGTCTGCGCCAGCGTGGTAGGCCCGACATCCTTGAGCACTGAAGACATCTTCAGGCTGGCCACGGGCGCCGAACAGGCGCCCAGCGGCCAGGTTCCGGATGTGTTCCGCCAGGCCGTTGAGCAACTCGGCAGGGATATGGCACACGCACTGGACATGGGCCAGCCCCTTGAGTTGCCGGAACCTGAAGATGGCGATCCGATGAATGCATTGGAGAACTGGTGTGCCGGGTTCGTGGACACCTTCCTCGAGAATGAGGAAGCCTGGCTGGAAGCCGGCGAGGAGGAAACCGCAGACCTGCTGGTGCCGATGCTCACGCTGTCTGGGCTGTTCGAGGATGAAGACTTCCAGAATGTCCGCAACAGCGAGAAACTGTCCCGGCAAATGGCGGACGCCATTCCCGACTCGCTGACCGACCTATACCTGCTGTTCCACGCACCGGATTAAACCGCTGCGGGAACCCCTGCCGGTTGTTTGAAATGATGCCAGACAGGCTCAAGCCCGTCTGGCATTTTCATGATGACCCCAAGCTCACACCAGGGTGCACCGGGAAAATGGAAATCGCTGCCCTGGGAGGCAAGCAGGTTTTCCCGACGACACAGTTCCGCCAAAAAGCCCAGATCACCGCTGGACTGCCCCGACGTTGAGACTTCAATACTCCGGCCTCCCGCCTGACGGAAGTCGGCAACGAGCGCGCGCAGTTTGGTTGCGGTAAGCTTGTACTTCCTGGGGTGAGCCAGCACGGCCACACCTCCGGCCTCCGTAATCCACCGGACTACCTCCGGCAATTCAGGCCAGAAACCCTTTACATCCCCCGCCTTGCCAGCTCCAAGGTAGCGCTTGAACGCCTGGGCGATATCCTTTACCACCCCCTCTTCCACCAGCACCCTGGCAAAATGAGGCCGACCGGGCACGTCGCCGCCCGCCTTATCCGTTGCCTTCTCGAGCAGGTTTTCAATTTTCAGCTTTGAAAGCTTGTCGGTAATGGTGCGGGCTCGGGACCAACGGTTCGTGTTCTGCCGCTCCAATGCCTGCTTCAGACGGTCGTCATCAACGTCAAAATCAAGCCCGACTACGTGTATGGTGTGACTTTTCCAGAGGCAGGACAGCTCGGTACCGGCGATCAGCGTAAGACCAGCCTCCCGTGCGGCCTCCGATGCTTCTTCAAGCCCGGCGATGGTATCGTGATCTGTTATGGCAAGGTGGGTAACACCTCTGGCNTGCGCACGTGCGACCAATTCCTTCGGTGGCAGCGCGCCGTCGGACGCCGTCGTGTGGCAATGCAGATCAATGCAGAAGTCAGCTTCTTGGGTTATAGTCACATCTTTCCCGATTTCAGAGTAAATACCATCAACGCCAGTGTACCAGCCAGGTATTACACTGTGTCAGTAAATATCCGGAGAATATCATGTACTACGCCATCATCAGCGAAGATGTCGAGAACAGCCTGCCGCTGAGGTCTTCTGCCCGTCCTGCCCACATTGAACGGCTAAAGCTGCTCAGAGACGAAGGCCGCCTTCTGGTCGCGGGCCCCCACCCGGCCCTGGACACACCGGAACCCGGTGACGCAGGGTTCACCGGCAGCCTGGTTGTAGCCGAATTTGATTCATTGGCATCGGCCCAGGCCTGGGCCGATGCCGACCCCTACGTGGATGCCGGTGTGTACCAGAAAGTGATCGTCAAACCCTTCAAGGCTGTACTGCCCTGAGGGCGCACGGTTGCCTGCACCTGGCACCATGAGCTTTTTGTAATGAACTCCACCTTGTATGACCCGGCATCTATGACAAAATTGCGCCTTAAATCGCTGTTCCAGGGAATAAAACCAGTGACGCCTTTACGTCTGATTACCTGCATTATCGTTTTGATGGTGGCTGCAACGTCAACCCACGCCAAAACCGTTTATGTCGATGACACGCTCTACGCTCCGATCCGAAGTGGTGAAGGGACACAGTACCGAATCCTGCACTCAGGAGTCCGGAGCGGAACCTCGCTTGAGCTGCTGGAAACATCGGAATCAGGGTATAGCCGTGTACGCACGCCGGACGGCATCGAAGGCTGGATGGTGTCACGCTATCTCACCGACACTCCTATTGCGCGCCAACGTCTGGAAGCCACCAACCGGCAACTGGAACAAGCCCGCAATGAACTGAATAATCTCAGGACGCAGCTTGAGGAAGTCACAACGGAACGGAACGAACTCAGGAGCTCGGAAGAGTCCCTGGAAGCCCGCGCAGGAAGACTCAGCGAAGAGCTTCGTAATATCAAGGAAGTCGCTTCGGACTCCATCAATCTGAATCGGCGGAATAGCGAGCTTCGCGAAGAGAACCAGAAGCTGCGCAACGACCTGGAAGTGCTCACTGCAGAAAAGGAGCGCCTGGAAGCCAAAAAGGAATCCGATTTCATGCTACTGGGTGCAGCCCTTGTGCTGCTCGGGGTGATTTTGGCCCTTGTTATCCCGCTGCTCAAGCCTTCACGGAAAACGGACAACTGGGCATAGAACACCTCCCCATCGCGGGAGACGTTGGAGGAAGCGCCTCTTCGAAAACCCACATATAGTGTCATTCGGGAAACCTAAATACTAAATATAAGGGCTTCCCGAATTTTTATTCCCATGAATTCTTTGACGCTTCCGCCCTTAGCATTTATAACTAACAAAACAACAACCGCGAGGTGCCGGGATGTCTGAAACCATGAAGGACTATTCAGAAAAACGCGATTTCCACCGCATGACAATGAACTCGGAAATCGAACTCACAGACAGCAATGGCGTCGCGATTCCAGGCATTTGCCGGGATCTCAGCGGCACTGGCATGCAGCTATACGTAGAAAGGGCGTTTGCCGAAGGGGATGAAATCCACACCCTTCTACCTTCCACCAGCGAGCAATTCCCGCCATTCGAAACGGTCTGCCGCGTGCTTCGCTGTGTTCCTGACGGGGATGGGTTTCTCCTGGGGATGGAGATTGTAAAGGTAAAACGCTGACCGGTGCGGTCAAGGGAAGTGTAGCCCGGTAGAGTACGGGGGAACTACCGGGCAAACGGCCGTATCAGTCGATCTTCAGTGGCTTTTCGGAAACCACGATACCGTTGTTATCGGCATAGATGTAATGGCCAGGATGGAAGGTCACGCCTCCGAAGGTGACCGGCACGTCCAGATCACCCACTCCACGCTTCTCGGTCTTGCGCGGATGCGTACCCAGCGCCTGCACTCCCAGGGCTGTCTTTCCAATGACATCTACATCGCGGATACAGCCATAGATCACCAGGCCAGCCCAGCCATTACCCGCCGCTTTCTCGGCCAGCATGTCACCCAGCAGAGCGGCCCGCTTTGATCCGCCACCATCGACAACCATCACACGACCGTTACCCGGCAGGGCAACCTGTTCCTTAACGATGGAATTGTCCTCAAAGCATTTCACCGTCACGATCTCGCCCCCGAAGGCGTCCACGCCACCAAAGTTGCGGAAACCCGGCTCTACCACCAGGATTTCGGGGTAATCGTCACACAGATCAGGGGTTACGATAGGCACGCACGTGCTCCTTTTCTCGAAATGGTCAGTCGATTTTCTCGTCCGCGAGGAAGAACCAGGTATCCAGTACCGAGTCTGGATTCAGGGACACGGAATCGATCCCCTGATCCATCAGCCACTTGGCCAGGTCAGGATGGTCCGATGGCCCCTGGCCGCAGATCCCGATGTACTTGTTGGCCTTTTTGCAGGCCTGGATGGCACTGGCCAGCAACGCCTTGACGGCGTCGTTCCGCTCGTCGAACAGGTGGGCGATGATGCCAGAGTCCCGGTCAAGCCCGAGTGTGAGCTGGGTCAGGTCGTTGGAACCAATCGAGAAGCCGTCAAAGTGCTCCAGAAACTGCTCGGCCAACAACGCATTGGCCGGAAGCTCGCACATCATGATCACTCGCAGGCCGTTCTCGCCGCGTTTGAGGCCGTTCTCCGCCAGCAGGTTTACCACCTGCTCCGCCTCGCCCACGGTGCGGACAAACGGCACCATGATCTCAACGTTGGTCAGCCCCATTTCATTACGGACTTTCTTCAGGGCCCGGCATTCCAGCTCGAAACAGTCGCGGAAAGTTTCGGAGATATAACGGGAAGCGCCACGG
>JGI24651J20071_1000192_pt1 | contig 10647 bp, 12 predicted proteins | sample MalvirmetagMSP91_FD_20071 | JGI IMG/M metagenome (IMG submission 20071)
ATTGCTTAAAGTTAGCTTTTTATTGAACTTTACATTTTCAAAAAATATTTGGCTTTGGAATGTAGAAAATGAAAAATCCAAATCTTCCTCAAACTCAACATTTTCGAATTTCATTGTGAACCTAAAATCATACCCTTTGAGGTTATTAATTGAAATTTTTTCATTTATAAAATTAAAGGAAATCAGGTCCAATAAATACTCATTGCCTTTAGCAAAGTTTACAATTTCTTCAATGAAATCATTCCACTCATTTGCACCGCTATTTAATAAATCAAAATGCCTAGCAGACACTCTTTTTTTTCCTTCTGAGTCAGCGTTTTCCCAGGTGTCATTCAGATCAAGTAAATATTTGTCAGTAAATTCTTCAAACAACTTATCGGTCATGTTTTTATATCCATTAATTTAGTTGCACTCAATAATTATAATAAATTACAGGCATTGAAATAAGTAAACTCCTATGGTTTAAATCAATAAACTGTTGGCAACCTTGTTGATAACATTTATCACGATAGCATATTATCTATATACATCAATACCTTAATCTCCTGTTACCATCCGCCCCCGCACCAACTTCACAAACCCCCATCAGCCCAACCTACTTTGCTTCGCCCATTGATTAAACCTTAAACCCCACCCCAAACCATGACCATCTACATATATATTTCGTACTAGTCTTGTCGTACTATGTTATTACTGATTTCTGGAGGCTCATGTGACACAAGCAAATGTGAAGAACATATTGATAGTGGGTGGCGGTACCGCTGGTTGGATGACGGCCAATTTACTGAATCACCATTGGCGTAAATATGGCATCCAGGTTACCTTGGTGGAATCACCAGAGATTGGTATCATCGGTGTGGGAGAAGGCTCAACGCCCAAGCTGAAGGACTTTTTTGAAACCTTGGAAATCCCTGAAGAGGAATGGATGCCCGCTTGTCATGCCACCTACAAAAATGGCATCACCTTTAAAAACTGGTCAACCGTTCCGGGGTATACATCTTACTTCCATCCGTTTGGTTGCACCTTAGACACCATGACTTACCCCATTTTCAGAGACCACACCATCCTCAGGCGCAAAGGCGTAAACGTTGATGTGTCTCCAGACCGGTATTTTCTGATGTCGAAGTTGGTGCAAAACCACATGGCCCCCAAAGCCCCAGCCAACTTTCCCTTTCAATTTGATTATTCTTATCATTTTGATTCGGTGTTGGTGGGTCAGTTCTTGCGCGATAAGGCCATTGAAAGGGGTGTGAAGCACATCACCGGTACGGTCACCGAAGTGCAACAGCATGAGTCGGGTGACATCAGTCAGATTGTGTTGGCTGACCAGTCGGTATTGGCGGCTGATGTGTTTGTTGATTGCACGGGTTTTGCTTCCCTGTTAACCAGCAAAACTTTACAGGTTCCGTTTGTCAGTTTTGCTGACAGTTTATTCAATGACCGCGCCATTGCCATTCCAACCCCAATCACTGAAGAGATCCCAGTTACTACTGAATCCACCGCCATGAAACATGGTTGGGCTTGGAAAATCCCACTGACCAATCGCTTTGGCAATGGCTATGTTTACAGTGCTGCCCATTGCAGTCCCGATGAAGCCGAGACAGAATTGCGCAGCCATTTGGGTTTACTGGATGATGCAACCGAAGCCCGGCATTTGCGCATGCGGGTGGGTCGTGCCGAACGGGGTTGGGAGAAAAACTGCGTGGCCATAGGTTTGTCACAAGGATTTATCGAACCCTTGGAAGCCACTGCCATTCAATTCATTCACAGTTCGGTGGAGTTGTTTATCAAAGCCTTTGAGCAAGGCGAATTCACCCCACAATACCAATCCCAATACAACCACAAGATCAATCAGAATTACGCTGGCATCTTGGATTACATCGTCCTGCATTACCAAACCAACTCACGCCAAGACACTGACTATTGGATCGAAAACCGCAACAACACCAACATCTCTTCAAACTTGGCCACCATCATCGAGTCCTGGCACCAAGTACACAATTTAGAGGCGGTACTGCAACAACTCAATGTCAGTGAATATTATTCCCCCTTGTCATGGAACAGCATGTTTGCTGGCACCGGCTCATTCGCCAGCGCAGCCACACTGCCGCCACCCACTCAATACCACCGAGACCAGCAGCGCTTGGATGAATTTTTTGCGGGTTGCATGTTGAATTTCAAACACCACCGCGAATTATTGGAGCAATTGCCCTTAAAAAATTGTGCCTGACGGCATGTTAGAATCGATTTTTTTATAGCCCGTTCGAAGGACTTATGATGAACCGATACCAAGCCAAACTGGCAGCCATCAAAGCCAGACGCCTGAGTTGGCCACAACGCATGTTCTCGATAATGGCATCGCTGTCTTTGCTATGTGGTGCCGTTTATCTTGTGCCATTGACGATTTTGGTTGCCTCCGGCTTGTTTGGTAGGGGTTATTCTGAAACCACCGCTTTCCTCTCTTCATGGGGCGTGACTGGTTTAATCATCAATATCCAGGCCATCCCGGCTTTGTTGTATTTGATCTATTTTAGTTTGTCCTGGTGCTTGAAACACTTGGTCAGGTGCTTGAGTGGCATTATGGAATCAATCTGATTAAAACCTCCCGCCAATAAACCCCATCCAATCACGACTTCCGGCACTCACGATATCATCCTACCTGTGTTATTTTAATAATAAGCAACACCTGAGTAGCACTGCAGATGACGGTGGTTTGACAGCAGTCAAGCAGCCCTTAACAAATGCGCGATTGAGGAAGGTATTGAAACAAAGGAGGTAAAATCAGATGTGGTTATTTATCAAGTCATTATTTATGGTTAAAGACCCTGAAGTGGCCAAAGACATGGTCGAATGGTACAAATTCAAATCCAAGCCGGCTGGATTTAAATTGGCACGAATCATGCGCAGGCGCTCCAGAAGAAATAAATTCAGGGCGAATAACACAACCCATATCAAGACCAAAGTGAAATGAAAACAGCTGATTCTGATTTGATCCATTTGAAAACTTTGCGACAACGACTGTCTGCTGCTGGTATTGGGTTGATCGCCTTGATTGCGGCTTTCATGACACCTTTTTATGGGGTGATATTTATCACCAATGGGTTGACACAAATTCAACACTTGGGGTTTTGGAGTTATTTAGCCATCATGTTGGTCTGCTATTTGATGCTGGCTGGACTGATTTGTTTGATGCTGCATTTGATGGTGAAAAACTGGAAGTATGCTTGGCAATAAATGTCTGCTGACCGTTGTTCCAATTCAAAGACCAGAAGCAATTGGCGTCTGCCTTAAAAAATAGTTGGAAACAATAGTCTGTTGTCTAAGCGGAATCCGGGAGTGACAACACCTGCTTAACTCGAGACTGTAAGGCCGGTACCACCTGCGCTGTAAACCAAGGGTTGTTGCGCTGCCAGTGTCTGTTGCGCGGAGAAGGATGTGGAATGGGACACTGCTGGGGCAGGTACTGTTGGAAATCACGCACCCGCTCGGTTAAATTCCGGTGTCGGTCCTTGAGGTAAGCCTTTTGGGCATACTGACCAATCAACACCACCAATTCAATGTGGGGCATTTGGGCCAACAAGGGCTGATGCCACAGTGGCGCACATTCTGGTCGCGGTGGCAGGTCACCAGATGGTCCTTTACCGGGATAGCAAAAACCCATGGGCATCAGCGCGAACCACCGTTCATCATAAAACACCTCGGCATCCACCCCCAACCAACTGCGCAAGGCATCACCACTGGGATCATTCCAAGGAATGCCGGTCTCATGCACCCGCCGCCCCGGTGCTTGACCAATTAAAAGAATCCGGCTGTCTGGACTGGCCTGAACCACCGGTCTCACGCCTGCAGGCAGGTGGGCTTGACAGACTTGGCAGGCACGGATTTGTCGCAACAGCTTTTGCACGTTTATGCCTGTTTTTTGAGTTGCTGTCGCAAAGTCCCCAACAGTCCATTGTGGTCCAGCTCGAAGACCAAGGCCAGTTGGCGGCCCAGTTGATTATCAGGAAAACCTTGGCGATGAAACCAGGCCAGGTAATGTCCCGGTAAATCCATCAGCTGCCTGCCTTGGTATTTACCAAAGGGCATGACCTGAGTCAGGGCTTTGAGGAAAGCGGCTTTGTCGGAGTCATCGAAGGCCATGTCATTTATGAGGTCATTTTCGGTTGTTTGGCCCGGCGTTTGTTCAATTGCGCTTCACGGTGGGCAATGTAGATACCCGATGAGAAGACGATGACGGCACCGATCAAGGTCCATTGGTCCACTGCCTGATTAAAGAACACCCAGGCCATGACGATGATGAATGGCAGGCGCGCAAAATCAAACGGCATCACTATCGACACATCCGAACGCTGTAAGGAAGAGGTGAACATCAAGTGCGCAAAGCTGCCCAAAAAGCCCATGGCAATCACGCCCACCCAGATTTCCCAGGATGGCCATTGCCACACATAAACAGCCACCGGCAGCGACAAAGGCGTCATCAATAACACCATGTACATGACGATGACATTGGACTCCTCGGTGCGGGACAAGCTTTTGATAATCAGTACAGAAGCGGCCATAAATATTGACGAAGCAACCACCACCAAAGAAGCAAATAAGTCGCCATCGATGCTGGGTCGCAAGATGATCAGGGTACCAACAAAGCCCACCAATACTGCCAACCAACGTCGGTTGTGTACTTTTTCTTTCAGTACCACAGCAGCACCGATGGTGACGAACAAAGGCACGGTAAAACTCAGCGCCACGGCTTTGGCCAGTGGCAACACGGTGATGCCCCAAAAATAGCAATACATGGCACTGATGCCCAGCAGGGCGCGCACGATAAACAACTTAAAGCGTTCGGTCTTGAAGGAGCGGTAACCGTTGTTGATCAACCACGGCAGCATAAACACCAGGCCGAATAAATTGCGGAAAAAGGCGATTTGAAAGGCGTGCAATTCACTGGAGGTCCAGCGAATCAATACATTCATGAAACTGAATCCCAAGGCAGCCATCAACATCAGCCCAATGGCTTTGAAGAGTTGGGTATTAACATTAACCGATGTGGTCATTTGAAAATATTGGCATCCATGGTTGACACACAGTTTAATCTTTTCGGCTGACAGTGACCACCGTTAATCGGGCTTTTGATGGCGAACCATATAAATGCAGTTCTCCAACGGAATGGTTTGGGGGTAGTTGGTCTCTACAAAGCCCAATTTTTGATACAGTCGCATGGCCGGCAGGTTATCTTTCAGCACAAAAAGTGACGCATGATCGAGGCCCAAGTGCTGTTGTCCTAGAGCCAATAACTGGGCCACCAATTCCTGGCCTATGCCTTGTTTGCGGTGGTTGGGTGCCACCACCAACCGTCCCAGATGACAACAATCAAGGCGCTGGTAATACTGACCAAAGGCCAGCACTTGATTGGCTTGGTTAATCAGCACGTGGCTGTGACTTTTGTCGAATTTGGACTCTTGTTTGAATCGTTTGATTTGCAAGGGGTATGACACTTCCGGACCTGCCCAGTAAAGCACTGCCTGGGTGCTTTTGAACCATCGAAAAACCGCCACCAGTTCCTGGTCGGTACAGGGTTTCAATTGCAAGGAGCCGCCCATACTCATATCAATGAACTCATGTCAATGGACTCATATTGATGCCCTCATGCCGGAATGCTCATACCAGACGCCTGCGCTTGAGGGTGGCCAGGTAAATCCCCATCAACACCAACAGCAAGCCCACGCCATCCAGCAAAGTGGTCGGCCTGGCAAAGAACAACATGTCCCAGACCATCGACATGGCCGGTTGCAACAACAGCAACAAGCCAACAATCGATGTGGGCAAGCTGGGCATGGTTTTGGTGATCATCACCCAACCCAAGACCTGACAAAACACCCCGAGTGCCAGTACCGAGAACCAGGAAAGGCCATTGGGGATGCTGAAATCACCGCCTTCCCATTGCACCACCACCGCCAACATCATGGCACACAAGACTGACAACAAACCCAGGTTGGCCATTGGCGTCAATGACTCAGGCAAGGATTGGGCATGTCGCAATGACAACATAAAGCCGGTGTAGGCCAATGCGGTGGCCAGCCCATAAAAAACGCCGATGCGGTAATTGGCTGACAGCTCGCCCCATTGCAAGCCCACCAACAAAAACAAGCCGGTGAAGGTCAACACCAAACCCACAAAGAACTTCCAACTGATGCGTTCTTGCAGGAACAGGAAGCCAAATAAGGTCATGAAAAACACCTGAACATTGCCCAGCACGGTGGCCAGGCCTGGGCCAACGTATTGAATGGAACGGTGCCAAAACCACAAGTCAGCAGCAAAGAACGCAGCCCCCAACCACAACCAGCGGTGGTGCGCCCATCCTTGCCATAAGGAGCGGCCACGCAACAAACAAATCACGATTAACACCAAACCACCGATGCACATGCGATAAAAGCCGATGGCACTGGCACCCATGTCAGCCAATTTCACCCACACACTGGAGGTGCTGATAATCAAAGCGGCCACCAACATGGTAACCACCGCCAGTTTAGCCACCGGTTGTGGGTTGGCGGTTCTGGATTGTTGGATGGTCATGGTTTCAGTCTTGAGTCAATTGATCCAACCTGGCTTCAACCGCAGCCAGACGGGCTTCCAACTCATCCAGCCGGGATGTTTTGGTCTCCCTGGTGGCTGGCGCCTGGCTGGCCATGGCTTCGATATCGACCTCACCACACAACAAATGGGTGTAGCGGTCTTGGCGGCTGCCAAGTCCTTTGGGAATTTTAGTCACCAGGGCATCTGGCCGAGCTATCAATGCATCCAGCACGTCTTCCACCGCAGTGATGTCAGCAAAGTCAGCCATGCGCGCGGTTTTGGTTTTGATGTCATTGAGGGTCAAAGGTTCGCGCACCATCAACACCGCCAAGATGGCTTGTTGTTGACGATCGATATCAAAAACGGTCATCACCCGGTGGGTCACATGGGTGGCACGTCCGCCATAATCCACGCCCACATAGTGGTCCTTTTCCAACTCATTGACCGCATGCCCCAATTCGCCTTCGGTGAGGTTCATCACCGGCACCCGATTGGTTTTTTGATTGCAAGCCAACAACAAGGAATTCATGCTCAACGGGTAGTTGTTGGGTGTGGTCAATTGTTTTTCCATCAAGCAGGCCAGCACCCTGGCTTGCACCGCTGAAAATTGGGGGACGGCTGATGACGCTTCATCATGGGATGGGTTCATTTTTACTCCTGCTGAGTTTATTCTTTTCTGCTTAGTTTATTCTTTTCTTAGGTCTCTGATTAATCGAAAACCTATGTGCGTCCAGGCATCATCAAAATCAATCTGTTTGACCTGTCCTTTGTCACTTTGACCAGACAGCCAGGAACGACCAATGACCGGGTTATTATCACAGGCATCATCCGGGTTAAAGATGGCTTTGAATTTACCGAGCTCTTCACAGCCGGCCAACCACTCACTGACGTTACCGCCCAGACCATACAAACCCAAATCATTTTTGGAAAATTGCTGGTGCGGTGCCACATAGGGGCTTCCGTCATTACAGTCATAGGTATCGGTGACGTGTTTTTTATCTGGAAATTCGGTGCCAGCCACGTTGGTCTGACCACAACGGAATGGCTTGTCAGACAAGCGCCACAGGTGTTGCCATTCACTTTGGTAAGGCAAACGGTAATGCAAACCTGTTTGCTGACTCAACCAGCTGGCATATTGGTTGGCTTGATGCCAGGTCACACAAACCACTGGCATGTCGTCGCTGACCCTGAATCCCGGTTTGGTGTAGTTCCTCTGACTGAACAATAAATTGGACTTCAACTCACTCTTACAGCGCTTCAGTGGCAGCTTGGTGGCCTGGGAAAAGCGATCGAATTGGCCATAAGTGATTTCACTCATGGTTACCGCCAAACCGTAATTGATTGACCCCCTTTTGTCATTGTGTTGGGGTGTGACAACCACTGTTTTGATGCCTTGAGAATCGGTCAATACCTGACCAGCTTTCAACATGTTCTGGCTACTGGCCAGCAAATCATCGATCAAATCATGACCCGGCATCACCTGATCCAACAGCCTAATCAAACGGTTGGTTTGTTTGCTGTTTAGCTTGGCTTGGGCTGCCTTAACTTTTTCAACCACCACGCCAACCAGTAAACTGCGCTCCAGTTCGGTGTCCATTTCCAGGTGCGCCATCAACGCGTCGTTGACCAAGATGGTGCGGTGGCGTACTTCACTGACCGCGTCTGCCAACTTAACGGCCTGGGACACGTCATTTTTGTTGATGGCCTGATACAACAACTGGTAATAACCGGCCATCACTTCCGACAACATCTCCAAACCACGTGCGTGGCGGGGCTGATCTTTCAGCACCAACAAAATGTCATCCAGCGCATTGTCATCGGCCGGTGTGGTGAGCTGGTTTTTATTGATGTTGGTTTGCGCCTGCTGTAACAACTGACTGATCTCATCAGCGGACAACAAGTACAGCCCCAGGTCATTGTTTTGTGGTTCTGTTTCACCGCCCGACATTTCAGAGCCATCACCCTGCCTGCCACCAGTCCCAGCCTCATTGGAGTCTTCGAAATCGGCGGTCGATATGGGCCTATCGGTGTTGCCCTCGCTGTCTGCTGTGCTTCCAGCAACTGAACCATTATTCAATGGCTGGTTCCCTTGATCGCCGTTTGTGACCCTACCTGAGCTTGCTGTTGCTCCATCAGCAGCATGGTCTTGTGTGAAATAGTGGCTGTTGGTAAGTAGCCAGATGGTTCCCAAAACCAACATCAAGCCCACCGCTGGCCACAGCAGTTTTGGCCAATTGAATACCGAGCTTTGTTTGGGGTTTGCTGACAGCCTTTCTACGGCTTTTTGCAAGTCCTGCATGGACTTGAACCGCTCTTTGGGTTGTTTTGCCAAACAACCTTCAATGATGGGCTGCCAATGGCTGAGGGTAGATGGTAACTGCGGCACCGGTTTGGTCACATGAGCCATCATCATTGACAGGTCATTGTCTTCATCAAATAAAGGCCTACCGCTCAAAATTTCATAGAGGATGACACCCAAGCCATAGATGTCAGATTTTTCATTGGCCTTTTTGCTTTGGGCCTGCTCTGGACTCATGTAATGCACACTGCCAATGATGCGACTGTCTTTGGTGAACCGGTTTTGTCCTGAAGTCAGGGCGATACCAAAATCGGCTATCTGCACGTGTCCATGTTGATCAAACAAGATGTTTTCTGGTTTCAGATCACGATGAACCACACCTTGGTTATGGGCATAAGCCATGCCCTCACAAATGCTGACCAGGATTTCTTGCAAGGACTCATCATCCTGATAGGTGTAGGTGGATAAATCACCATTCTCGAGGTATGGCATGGAGTAAAACAACCAGTCGTCATCCACATGGCCCACTTCGTAAATGCTGACAATGTTGGGGTGGTACAGCTTGGCAATGATTTCTGCTTCCTGCATGAATCGACTGACCACATTCTCCTCATCGGTGACGATGGGACGCATCACTTTCAAAGCCACTTCCCGCTTGAGTGATTCTTGATAAGCCAAAAACACCACACTCATACCGCCCTCACCCACTTTTTTGATGATGCGGTACCCAGGAATGTTTATTTTTTGATCAATTTTTGTCATGTGGATTTTATTTTAGCCCATTGCCTTAAAGATTTGAGTCATTCCCAGGCGAATAGCGCAAATATATCAGAATTGTATTCACGATGGCAGAGGCAATCTCAGATAATGTTGCTTGGTCATATTTACGGGTTAATTCTCAACGCATGGGTCGCACGGAACCACAAGAAAACAAGCACATCATCAGGTTTCTCTGTGCATGCTGTCATGTCAACGTGATTTACATCAAGGTCATGAATCAAGCCGACAACGATGCCCCCTTTGATCACAAAAATTACACCTGTACCGAGTGCAACCTGATGCCTACCGAATTACAAACCCAGGCTTCCTAAACTAACCCAGCCCAAATGACTGCCAGCTAAAGTGGCATTGGGCAGCCTACCAACATCCAGTATAATGACCGCATGTCAAAACTGCGCCTGTCATTCATCACCCCCCAAGAACTGACCCTGCGGGACCAACAGCCCCATTCAGCCACCTTTGATGATGTTTTTTTCAACAGTGCCGGTGGATTGGCAGAGTCTGAGTACGTTTTTATCCAAGGCAATCAACTCATACCCCGCTGGTCAACAACTGATCAAAATTCCTTTTGTGTCGCAGAAACAGGTTTTGGAACTGGCTTGAATTTTCTGGCCACTTGTCGGGCCTGGGAAGCGCAAACCAAGCGACCTAACCGGTTGCATTACATCAGTTTTGAACAACACCCCTTATCCGCCCACAGCATGCAATTGGCGCATCAATTGTTTCCTGAGCTGGCACCATTCAGTGAACAGCTGTTGTCACAATGGCGGCCACCCAGATACGGCATCAACCAGTATCCATGCCCCAATGGAGTGACGCTGACCTTGTTCTTTGGCGATGTGAACACCTACCTTCCGCAGCTGTTTGCTGAGGTGGATGCGTGGTACCTGGACGGCTATGCACCAGCAAAAAACCCAGAAATGTGGCATGCACCGTTAGTCAAAGAAATGGCCAGACTGTCAAAAAAGGGCACCTCTTTGGCCACTTTTACCGCCGCT